>Ga0307993_1000201_pt1 | contig 19884 bp, 17 predicted proteins | sample EllFjometagen260_FD_203163 | JGI IMG/M metagenome (GOLD analysis project Ga0307993, IMG submission 203163) | Marine microbial communities from Ellis Fjord, Antarctic Ocean - #260 | ecosystem: Environmental > Aquatic > Marine > Unclassified | place: Southern Ocean | collected 2014-11-02 | reverse complement strand
TACAGATCTTGAAACGTATCCTAACAAAAATTGGTTAGATAACAGCAGTTATGAAATTGTAAAAGTTGCAATAGTTAATCCTGGTAAAGGGTATAGAAGTGCTCCTACATTAACAGTAACAGGCGGTGCGGTGCTAGAAGCAACTATTGGAACTAACGGAAGGGTAACTAATGTAACTGTTATTAACCCGGGTACTGGCTATTATGATGTTCCTGCAATAACTGAATTAAGTAATATTACAGATGAAGGCGAAGCAGCAACATACAGTGTGCAGCTAGGCAATAGTCCTGTTAGAGGCTTAAAGTCTACAGTTAGATTTGATAGAACTACAGGAACTTATGTATATACACAGTTAGCTCAAGCAGAAACTTATGTTGGCACTGGTAGTAAATACGAGTACAATTTAAATTGGCCAATGGATTTAAGTAAGTCAACTGTACAAGTATTTGTTAATGGACAAGAATCTTTAAACAGCGAATACACTTTTAAAAATATTTTAGATATCACTAAGGGGTATGATCGTTATTACGGACAAGTAGCATTTACTAACGCACCTACAAATACTTACTCAGTACAAATTAACTATAAAAAGTCTTCGAGCTTAATGCAAGCGCAAGATAGAATTAATAGTTATTATACTCCTACTTCAGGAATGCCTGGCAAAGATCTTAATCAGCTTATGACCGGTTTAGATTACGGCGGAGTTGAAGTTAAGAGCTTCGAGTTTGGTAAAGGTCAAGGTTGGGATTCAAATGAATGGTATAACGATACTTGGGATAGCTATGACACAACATTTGAAGATGAGATATTTGAATTAGACGGTTCGACTATAAGCCTTGAACTTGCTGCACCATTAGTAAGCGCAACTGTGTACAATGTTTACTTAAATGGAGTGAGAGTTGATGATGTTAATTACGGCACCGCAGATCCTGTAACTAATCCAAATGCACTATGTCAAAGTATTACAGGTGACGGAACTACAACAATTATATTCCTTGATAATGACGGACTTAATCTTGTAAACGCAGCTAACGATATAATTATTATTAGAAAATCAACTAGTGACGGTACTTACTTACCAGATCCAAATAGTTATGATAGTGTAATAACAGGAGGAGCATTAAATTACTCAACTGCAACTGGTATTAGTGCAGCAGAAATTATCTTAGATGGCGACGGATTTGTAACTCAAACTACAAGTGCAGGACCAGAAGAATTAATTCCTGGACAACTACTTGACACCTTTGATATTAAAGTATATGAAAGGCCTCAAAACGGCAGCAGCCAAATTACTTCAAGAAATTATACAGGCGACGGCACAACTAAAACTTTTGACTTAGGTGTAACGCCGTTACAAGCAGGCGGCGTATTTGTAAAAGTAGGATTTAACATTATTACTTCTAGCAATTACACTATTAGTTACGTTAACAAAACTGTTACATTTAACACTGCTCCGGCAGTAAGTGCAAAAGTGCATCTAGCAGTACTAGGAGTAAGCGGCACTGAGATATTAGATATCGATCACTTTGTTGCAGACGGAAGTACAGCTAAGTTTTTAACTAATGTAAGATTTAAAGAAAACCTACAATACTTTATTACTCTAAATGGTGAGAAGTTAACTAATGTAATTGAAGAAAGCGATGATACATATGCATTTCCTAAAAATGTTGTAATTTCATTAGCAACTCCGCCAGCAGCAGGCAGCGTAATAAACTTTGCTTTCTTCGAAGGTGCAGCACAAAACTTTAGTGAAGTTTCAATTGATACATTTACAGGAGACGGTTCTACAGTACAGTTTACTTTAGCTCAAACTCCGTTTAATAATAGTCCAACTGCTTGGTTTACTATTGTTAAGGTTAATAATAAAATACTTAATGCAGGATACAATCGTAGATTTGTAACAACAGCAGCAAAGCGTGAATATCAATTAGAAGAATTTCAAATTCCACCTGGCGCAGTTAACAATAAGCAAATGAAAGTTTTCTTAAATAATAAAGAATTAGCTTATAATACAGAATGGACATTTACTGGATCTAGAAAAGCTAGCGGCGGAAGCCTTGTTAGATTAAAAGCAAAAGTTAAACAACAAGATGGTGATGTATTAAATGTATATCTTCTCAACGACGGCGAATATAGCTATGGTTACTTTAATGCTGCAAACGACTTTGTGTCTACTCCAGGTACATTGTATTTAAACAGTGTATATACCGATAGTGATGTTATTACAGTGTATCAATTTAGCAATCATGATTCGCAAGGATTTGCAAGACAGCAATATGATATAGTTGATAGAATTTCTCTTACTGTTGGAACTACTGATTGGTACCAATACAATCATCTAACTGCCGGACTAATTGAATTAGCAAAGCCTGCAATTGACGCACAGTATGTATGGGTAACACTTAATGGCGACTTGTTAATTCCTAGTGTACATTATAATGTAACTGATAATAAGCGGTACATTAGTGTTAACGTTGATATTGCACCAAACGATGTAATTGAATTAATACATTTTGCAGATCCAATATCAGGTAACAAGTACGGCTGGAGCCAATTTAAAGATATGCTTAACAGAACGCATTATAAGCGTTTAGATGACAGAGATGGCATTATGTTAGCAGCTGACTTAAAATGGTCCGATCAAAGTATTACAGTATCCAATGGAACAACGCTTCCAGCACCAAATGCAACTAGTAGCGTTCCCGGAATATTGTTTATTAACGGCGAGCGTATTGAGTACTTTGTAAGAAACGGAAACGTATTAAGTCAACTACGTAGGGGTACATTGGGCACAGGGGTTAAGGACATTTACTTAATTGGAGAAAATGTTTATAACCAAGGACCTGGATCATCTATGCCGTACAAAGATGAAACAATTACTTCGCAATTTTTAACAGATGGCACCACAGCAGCATATAATTTAGATTTTACTCCTACTAGTATAGATGAATTTGAAGTATTTGTTGCAGGTAGACGTTTACGTAAAAATGCGATAAGTAGTTATAACTTTACAACGTTAGTTGCACAGGATTCACCAGAAGGTGATGTAACATTACCAGCAGAATTTAGTGTAGTTGGCTCTACATTAACATTAACAGAAACACCAAGCGCAAATATTAAGGTGACAGTTGTTAGACGTACAGGAATAATATGGACAGATGCAGGAACCCGACTAAGTGAGTCGGAATCAGACATCAGTAAATTCTTACGTGCGGCAACAGTTGACCTGCCGCGATAAATACATTAAGCAGGATGGTATAAAACTATGACAGACAAATTAAATGAACAAAGTGGTGTGTTACTTCAAGGACACATTAAAATACACAATCCAGAAACTGGAGAAGTTATTGTAGACAAACGCAACGCTATTCATTATGAAAATATGAGTATTAGTCTTGCAGAAAGTTTAGGCAATGCGGGCACAGGGTGGATTTATCAAATGGGGTTTGGAAACGGCGGCACTAGTGTTGACCCGACAGGCATTATTACATACTTGACTCCGAACAGCACAGGCACAAATGCTAGTTTGTACAATGAGACATTTACTAAAGTAGTAGACGATCGTAGTGTAAACAATCTTGACCCGGCACGTAATAAAATTGAAACACGTCACGTAAGTGGCACAAACTATACTGATATTTTAGTAACATGTTTACTAGATTATAGTGAGCCAAGTGGACAAGATGCTTTTGATACAGCAACTAGTGCAGAAAGTTTATATGTATTTGATGAGTTAGGATTACGAGCATACAGTGCAAGTGGCACAGGTAGATTATTAACTCACGTTGTTTTCCACCCTGTACAAAAATCACTTAATAGGTTAATTCAAATTGATTATACAGTTCGAGTGCAAAGTTTAACAGGATTTAACGAGGGATAATTAGATGGCATATACAATACAATATACTGATAGTGCTGATAAAGATCCGATAGTAGTTGAAGATCAAACAATTAATACTGTTACTAGCATAAAACTTCCGGGTAGAAACAGCACAGGTTATGGCGCTGCTATTGCCGAAGACTTACTACACTTACTAGAACATTTTGCAGGACCAACAGAGCCTTCCAATGCTAGTGAAGGACAACTTTGGTATAATAATACTACATCGCAGTTATTAATTTATGACGGCACTGTTTGGGTTTCAGCAAGTGGACTTAAAAAGAGTGCTACTGAACCCGAAGCTTCGTCTGCATTAATTGGCGACTTATGGGCCGACACTGATAATCAGCAATTGTATATGTTTACAGGTTCTACTTGGATCTTAGTTGGACCAAGTTTTAGTGCTGGGTTAACAACTGGAGCGCAACCTAATACTATTATAGGGCAAGACAACGTAGAATACACTGTTATCGAAATACAAGTAAGTGCAAACATTGTTGCAATAGTTGCATTTGATACATTTACTCCAAAGTCAACTATTAATGGCTTTAGTGGTATACAAATACGCCCGGGTATTAACTTAGCAAATAGAGACACAGATGCCGACGGAATTAACAATGTTAAGTTTTACGGCATTGCAGAAAAATCAGAAAGTCTAATTATTAATAATTTAGCAATTCCTGCTGCTAATTTCTTAAGAGGCGACATAGAATCAACAACTACTTTTCCACTCAACATTCAAAACAATAGCGGCATTGCATATGGAATTAATGCAGAACTTAATGTTGGTATTGAAGGTAGTGCTGGAGTTATACAACACAACATTGAAGGGTCTAACATTGATGTACGTGTAAGAAACGCAGGAAATAGTAGAACTGTACTGAGAGTAGATAGTAATCTACGAGTTGGTATTAATAACGAAGCACCAGACGAAGCATTAGACGTAACTGGTAATTTTTTAACAAGCGGCACTATTACAACAAACGATACTACACAGAGTACAACAATTAGTAATGGCGCAGCGGTTATTAAAGGCGGACTTGGTGTTGCTAAAACACTTAGAGTTGGCGAAGAAATAGTTGTACAAAAAGGACTAACGTTAGGTAATAACGATCTAATAGTTGATACAGCAGCAAGTGATTTGCTATTACCAGATCTTAATAATACTAGAAACATTGGTAGGAGTGATAACCGCTGGCGCAAAATTTATGCAACTACATTTATTGGTACACTAGAAGGTACAGTAAGCGGTAGTGTTACTGGCAGCGCCGGTAGTGCTGACAAACTTACATCATCTTCTACGTTTAGATACCAAGGCGATGTAGAAACAGTAGAACAAGTATTTGACGGACAAACAGGCGGCGGAACAAAGACGTTTAACTTAACATTAAAGAACACACTTATTAGTGCTAAGCCAGCAGTGTCAAATAGTTTATCAAGTGATGAATTTATAGTTAATAGAACTAGCGGAGTTGATCAAGGCTTAAAGAAAATATCTAGAGCTACAATATTTAATAATATTGCAGGACTAACTCCAGTAGGTAGTATTATGCCATACGCTGGACTTATTGAACCAACTGGATGGAAATTCTGTAATGGACAAGAATTAAGTCAAGGTGTATATGCACAATTATTTGCATTAGTTGCACTTTCTTATAGCCCGTCACCTACTTCGGGAACCTTTGCTGTACCTGATTTAAGAGGTAGATTTGCATTAGGTAATTTAAATATGGGCGGATCTACTCCAAGTGTTGATAGTCCAGATACTAGAAACAGAGGTTCAAATGCAGGTGTAATTGGTGCAGTTGATGGAACAGATGGTGTTACCATTGGTACAGATAATTTACCTGAACACGAGCATGATTTGAAGTCAACTACTGGGCAGCAGTTTTATGCTCATAGAGAAGTTGATGGCCGTGGAGAACTTCCAGAAGGAACGTCAGGGTCGAGCTTACAAACTGGCGCTGAAAACTTATCACAACGACTACCTAACAGTGGCGGAGTTGTAATACCTGCAGGGTCTGCATATAGTACTGTTGGAGCAGAAATGAATATTATGAATCCATTCCAAACTATTAATTATATTATCTATACAGGAGTAGTAGGATGAGTTATAAAATAAACAAAACAAATGGTACCCTATTAGTAGAACTGACAGATGGTATAATTGATATAACTTCTACAGATATAACTCTAGTTGGAAGAAATTATAAAGGGTTTGGTGAAGCATTTAACGAAAATTTTGTTAAAATTATTGAAAACTTTGCATCAACAAGCGCACCGAGCAATCCATTAACTGGACAGCTTTGGTTTGATACTAGTGAAAACAGATTAAAAATTTACGATGGTATTAGTTTTAAAACTTCAGGCTCACCAACAGTAAGTCCTACACAGCCTACTAACTTAGTAGCAGGCGATCTTTGGATTGACAATGCTGCAAACAAGTTATACTTTTATGACGGCACCGACATAGTACTTGTTGGCCCTGAATATACTGCAACCCAGGGTAAAACTGGACTTGAAGCAGTTACAATGATTGACACTTCTAATCAAAGTAGAACTATACTAGCTATGTATGTAGGCGGAGTGCTTGCTGGAATCTACAGTAGATTTGCGTTTACTCCTGCTACAGATTATGTCATACTTCCGTATGCATCTGGCAGAGAAATTAAAATAGGATTTAATCCAACTGTTGTATCAGACTTTAAATGGCAAGGTACTGCGGCATCAGCTGAAGCACTAACTGATGCAAGCGGTTCGTCATTTACAACTGCTGACTTTGTAAGAACTAATGAACGAAATTCGTCAAACGCACTAGTAGACCAAGTTATGGATGCTGGATTGTTTGTTAAAGGAGACGGCGGGCTAACTGTTGGATACGGCGATACCGAATATGCTGCATTAAAAACAATAGATAACGGCACAACTACAGCAATAGAATTAAAACAATTAAATTACGACTTTGCTATTAGAGTACCGCAAGGAAACGACTTTATAGAAGCATTTACACTTGATGCAAGTGCAGCAAGAATAGGCATATATCAACCTACACCAACAGTTGCATTAGATGTAACTGGTGATGGTAAATTTACAGGCAATCTTACTGTTGGCGGCAACATAGTAATTCAGGGTACAACAACATCTATTGATGTACAGCAATTTAGAGTCCAAGATCCTAACATTGAATTAGGCTTATTGGATGATAGTACTGAAGGTGATGATACTAATGCAAATGGCGGCGGAATAACACTTCGCTCAACTAACGGCAGTAAAGACATATCATGGGTACAGTCGACAGGCAACTGGACATTTAATCAGAATGTAGATTTAATACAGGGCAAAGAATTTAGAATTGAAAATGCACAAGTGCTTTCTAAAATAAAATTAGGTGATACTGTAGCAACAGCTAATGGATTAACGTCTATAGGTACACTTGGCGTACTAACTGTTACTGGTAATGCAGCAGTAGGTAGTATTAGTTCACCAACTGCACTTAATATTACTTCTGCAGGCGATGTTACAATTAACAGTCAAAAAATTACAGGTGTTGCAGCACCAACAACAGCAACAGATGCTACTAATAAAGGATATGTTGACACAGAAATAGCTACTATTGGTATTCCGCTAGTATTAGACATTACAGGATTTACTACTCCGACTGCTGCTGGAGTTGGATCAGGCCCAATTACTGATGTTAAGGCTGTTTTAGAAAGTATAAGTCCAGCAAGTGCCGCAAGAGAAGGATCAGTTGCTAAAATTCACTGTACTAGTTATGCTAGTGCTACTGTAACAGGTATTAACGTAACAGTGACAACTGATAATACAGGCGTATTACAAAAGTCAGTCCTTGCTGTTGATAGCAACGGTACACAAAATGAATCTGTAATACAAGATATTGCAGCAGCAAACACAGCATCAGGAACGGTGTCACTTTCACCAGCAAGATACACGATGACATTTACAGTTACGAGTTCAGTATGGGCTCACACTACTACAGCTAGTTATCCGTAACTTGCGATAAATACTAGCAACAAGGGGTTATTTAAACTATGGCGTATACAATTAACAAATATAACACTGATCAATTAACTATTGTACAAGACGGTACGTTAGATCAGACAACTGATATTAAACTGGTAGGTAAGAACTATGCAGGGTATGGTGAAATACAAAACGAAAATTTTGTATTCTTACTTGAAAACTTTGCAGGAGCTAATCAACCTCCAAGAGCAATCAAGGGACAAATTTGGTTTGACACAGCAAACAGCAAACTAAAATTTAATGATGGAACAAAATGGCGCACAACAGGCGGCGCAGAAATTAGTGCTACTGCCCCTGCAGGATTAGCTACTGGTGATTTTTGGTGGGATACTACTAACGAACAGTTATATTCTTATAACGGCGCTGATTTTGTACTTATTGGCCCTCAAGATGCTGGTTCAGGCATTACACAGATGCAAAGTAAATCAGTACGTGATACAGGACAAGTTTCGCGTAGTGTTATTACAGCTATAGTTAATGACGAAGTAGTGTTTATAATTAGCCCAATACAGTTTACAATTGATAGCGGAGATGCTGAGAATACAATTTCAGGGTTTGACGTTATACAATCCGGCGTAACCCTTAAAAACACTCTAAGTGCAGCTAATGGTATTACTAGCGGTACACAACGATTCCACGGTACTGCAACTAACAGTGATAAACTTAACGGTATTTCAGCAGCTAACTATGTTACTGCTACTCCTGGTTCTCCTAGTGTATTCACAGAAATTACTAACTTCCAAACTGATGCAGGCATTGCCATTGGCGCAGGACTAGATCTAAAATTATTCATCGAAAATGATAACCAAGGTGTTGTTTCAAACGCACAAGGTGACGAAATTCGTTATAGAGCAAAGCAAAGTGGCGGACTAGTTAAGAATATTGTAACAATGAAACCGGGTGTATTTAAGCCAGGCATGAACGCAGCTAATACAGCAGTTGAGCCAGTTACATTAGGCGATGCTACTAATATTTTCAATGCAGCATATGCTACTAATTTTTATGGAATTTCAGAAAAAGCAAGTGCTCTTTTAGTCGGCGGCACTGCAAGAGTAGGCGCAGTTAATACGATTGGCACAGGTACTAGTAACACTATTGCAGTGCGTGACGGAGCTGGCAATTTAAATGCTGTACTATTCCAAGGTACTGCAACAAGCGCACGTTATGCTGACCTTGCAGAAAAATACACAACAGCAGAAGAATTACCAGCAGGTACAGCAGTAGCAGTAGGTGGTGAAGCAGAAGTTTGCCCAGCAACCGCAAGCAATCATTGTATTGGTGTTGTTTCAACAGATCCTGCTTATATGATGAACAGTGACAGCGATGGTCAATACATTGGTCTTAAAGGACGTTTACCAGTAAGGATCAAAGGCGTAGTCAACAAAGGTGACGCTGTGTATGCATTATCCGATGGCGTGTGTACTACACTTGCAACAACTGCAATGGTAGGAATTGCTCTAGAATCAAGTACTGACGATAACGAAAAACTAATAGAGTGTGTACTTAAAGTATAAATATACGTAGTTAATAAAGAGGATTTAGCATGGCAGTAACAGTAGGTCAAACAATTGGCGAAGCAGAGTATACAACCCTAAGAACTGGAATTAATCTTGTTATGGGATCCCCAACAGGAACTGGTACCTCTGCTGCTGGCTACAATCTAGCTACCGCAGCCCCAGCAAAGTCTCCAGGAGACAAGGTACAAGCAGCTGACTGGAATGCACTTAAAGCAGATGCTGATAAAGCATATACGCACCAAGTAGGCAGTGCGTTAAATCCTGCCCTAGCTACTGTAAATACTGATAGTTCAGTTACAAAAGTAATACACGATGCGCTTGAAACTGCAATCAACTTTGTTAAAACTAATGCACAGCGATTTAATCTAGCTGCTGGACAATCTACTACAACATCTGCACGTTCTGTAGGCAAAACTAACTGGAACGGAACACAAATTCACGACGTTCAATTTACTTGGGCAAGTGCAAACGCAGCAAAAGCATTTTTTAATGCAGGCGGGCGTCTAAGAATTGCTACTACATTGTCGTATTCGGGATCAGAAGCAAAAACATTAGACTGGCAAACAATGGTAGCTAATACTTCTGTTATTGCTATTAATTATGTTAGTGCATATAAAGAAACAGGCACCGGCGGCACTATTAGTGCTAACGATGGGTACTATGATATTAATGGCACTGAAAGAGAATTATATACACGCGGCGGCGCAAGTCCATACTCAGAAAACAGATACAGGATTCTAGCAAGGGCAATTACTAACGGTCTTCGAATTCGTGTGCTGTATGAAGACAATGACGTAGGCGATCAAACTGGCACAGGCGCAGCAGTTGACGAAAACGTAAAAGGTACATTAACTAGTGCTTTGACGTATGTACGTGCTACTGGAGTAAATGTAGCAGTTACAGCACCAACTATTTCAACAGGCAGCTCAAATACATTCACATAACACTTGACTATTATGTCTTTTTAGTATATACTATAACAGTATATACAAGGAGCCATAATGGACGAACGACTAGAAAAAGCATTAGAGTTTTCTAATTTTTTAGAAACTCAAAACAATCAAAAAAGTATTTTCCTAAAACAATATTACGATAATTTAGTTCATTATGTAGATGGACATAAGATATCTGTAACTACTGACGTAATTAGCTTTTGTCAAAGTATGCTTGCATTAGATCAAGACGAAACTATATTGTTAGATGATAATAATACTCCGTTTGATGTAACTAACTTAAAAGATTTTACAAGAGAACTTCTTGGAGTGTATACGTTTGCGTCTCGAAAGTACGCATACGATTATGCAAAGATTAAAAAGAACAGAAGTGTTGAAGGGTTAACTAATCTATGAATAAAGGCGTAGTGTTATTTGCATTTAATAACGGACGTATTGATTATATTAAGCAAGCAATTTATTGCGCAAAGCGTGTAAAAAATTACTTAAAACTTCCTGTACAACTTATTACTAATGATAAAGAATACATTGAGAGTAATTTTCCTTTTTATAAAAAATACATCGATAATGTCACACACTGCGATGCACCGGCATCGTCTACTAAAACATTTCACAACGGTATTTACGCAAACAAAGGAAAATTGAAATGGATCAATTCGGCACGGGATTCTGCATACGAATTATCTATATTTGAAAAAACATTAGTAATAGACACTGACCTATTAATTAGTAATGATAAATTACTAACGTGCTTTGACACACCCGAAGACTTTATGATTGCTAAAGATTATCATATGGTTAATACACAAAAGCATTACGCTAGCCTTGATAGAATTAGTGACAAGTCAATACCTATGTATTGGGCAACTATTTTATACTTTACTAAAAGTACAACAGCAAAAACTGTATTTGATACAGTGCAGCATATTAAAGAAAATTACAACTATTACAGATTAACATATGATATTGTTGAAACAAAATTTAGAAACGATTTTGCTTTTAGTATTGCAGTACATATGATGCGTGGCTTTGTTGAAGATAGTAATTGGCCAATGTCAGTTCCGTCTGATATGTGGGTATCGATTGACAAAGATGTATTAATAGATATAAAAGATAACAGCATACAGTTATTAACACAGCGTGAATATGATTATCTAGCAGTTAAATTAACAGACGCCACAACACATATAATGAATAAATTTAGTTTAGATAAATTTATCGATACGGAGTTTGCTAATGAGTAATGGTATATGCCTTGTTGCACAAAATAATTCAACAACAGATTATATTAGACAAGCATATGCACTTGCATTAAGTGTGCTTGCAAAAAGTCCACGAACGAATATAAGTTTAATTACTAACGATGAAGTACCGAATACATATAAGCCTGTATTTGATAAAGTTATTCCTATTCCGTGGGGCGATGCTGCCTCAGAAACTGATTGGAAGATAGATAATCGTTGGAAAGTATATCATGTAACACCCTATGAAAATACATTAGTGTTTGACGTTGATATGTTAGTACTAGATAATATCAGTTCTACTTGGCAAAGTTTTAGAAATAATCATTCTTTGTTGTTTACCAAAAATGTTACTACTTATAGAAATGAATTAGTAACATCGCGATATTATAGGAAAACTTTTGATGCAAATGATTTACCTAATGTATATTCAGGAATGTATCAATTTACTAAGTGTGAAGAAACTGCAAACTTTTTTAAGTTATTAGATATTATTATGCAAAACTGGCAAGTATTTTATGAAAGGTATACGCCTAACAGTTTGCAAAAATGGTGTAGTGTTGATGTAAGTATTGCAATTGCGTTAAAGATACTAGATATGCAAGGTTATTGTTTAGACAGTAATCCAATGGCATTCACTCATATGAAGCCCTACATACAAAATGTAAAACACCCTCAGCCTAAATGGACAAACATGTTGCCTGTAGATTATAAAGATAATATTTATATTAATGGCTATAAGCAATCGGGTGTGCTACACTATGTTGAGGATGATTTTTTAACAAACGATATGTTAATTTGGTTAGAGGAAAAGGTATAATGTTTTATATACACTATGACGAAACTGGTAATATACTTTCAGTTGCTAACCATACCGATACTGCATTGTGGTTGGAAACTACACAAGAAGTATTTGATGATTTTTCTTTTGGACGTAAGCATTTTCATGAATATATGATGGTTGAAGATATTCGAGTAAAAGGAAAGATGCATCTTGTATCTACAACCTATGTTGAAACAGGAAATACAGCACATACTACTGGGCCTATAATTCGTACTGATAGAGTAGACTCTGGCATTCAGCTTATACAGAATAATGAATCGTGGACTGTAAATAACTTCATAGACGATGTTACATGTACTAGCTTGTCTATCGGCGACGACTACTTTAAAGAATATTACATTGTAGATGCAACTAATAGATTTATACTATTTGATAAATTTACTTTAAATTTAAAAGATTTTATACACACCGACAGCATTGAAATACAAGGCTGTTCGTCAAACATGAATGTGTCTGTTGTTACTCGTAGTAGTCATATACCGCATACACACACAATAGGTAATCTGTAATGAAAATAATTGATCAAGATATAATATTTTTAAGTTATGACGAGCCTAACGCAGAAAAAAACTATGCAGACTTGTTAAGCAAAGTACCTTGGGCAAAACGTGTACATGGTGTAGAAGGCAGTGACGCAGCGCATAAAGCATGTGCAGCTATTAGCGAGACTGAAAACTTTATCACAATTGACGGTGATACTATTATTGAACCTAAGTTTTTACAAGTAGAGTTAGACCTAGACGAGCTAGGGGCAACACCGGAGCATCAGTTTAGTTGGGCAGGAAAGATTGACATTAACGGATTAAAGTACGGCAACGGCAGCATTAAAATGTGGACAAGAGACTTTGTAAACAATATGCAAACGCACGAAAACTCAGATGGCTCAGATGAAACTAATATTGAATTTTGTTACTTTGACAAGTATCTTCAACTTAATGAAAATTATTCTACAAGTATTATTAGTTCAACTCCGCAGCAAGCGTGGAGAGCAGGATTTCGTGAAGGTGTTAAGATGTCGTTGAACCGTGGCAAAATAGTTAACGATTTAAAAACAATTTGGTGGCAAAATTATAATAGACTATTAATTTGGACTATGATAGGTGCAGATGTAGAAAATGGTCTATGGGCCGTCTTAGGTGCAAGGGCAGGTGTGTTTATGACAATGTGTACAGAATGGGATCATGTTCAAGTTAGAGACTTTGAATATTTAAACGACTTATGGAAAACATCATTTGCCGCAATTGAAGACATTGAATATGAAATACAAGAATACGGTACTAAACTTATTAATCAGTTAGAAATATCTATTGCGGCAAATCCGTTAGATGCGCAGCAAAGTAGCTTCTTCAAATCAATATATGTACATAACCTTAGGAATGTAAAACTTAAATGACTGCTGATAGATTTCAAGTAGACAATCAAGAAACAAAAGACTTTTTAAATAATGTAGGTTGTGGATTTTGTCTAGCTAAATGGACACAAGTAACTATACACCTAGCATCTGGGCTTACGCACAGTTGTCATCATGTTGGCGCACACAAAATACCTTTAGAAGAACTAAAAGACAATCCTTCTGCATTGCATAACACTAAAGAAAAAAAGATGCGTAGAAAAGAAATGTTAGCTGGCAAGCGCCCGGACGAGTGTGATTACTGCTGGCGAATTGAAGATAACACAAATGAGTTTAGTGACAGGATACTTAAAAGTGCATCTAATTGGAGTCAAATAGACAAAGACATAATTTCAACCTCAACAGGTGATGAAGACATTTATCCTAGAGCAGTTGAAGTTAGCTTTAGTAACGTGTGTAATTTTAAGTGTGCATACTGTGGCCCAGCATTTAGTAGCAAGTGGACTGAAGAAATTAAAGCAGAAGGCCCGTATAAACTTCATCAGAAGCTGTATAATGCTATTAAGACACACGAAGTTCCTATTCCTGAACGTGAAGAAAATCCTTATATTGAAGCATTTTGGAAATGGTTTCCGGAAGCAGTTACTCATATGCATACATTCCGTATTACGGGCGGTGAGCCATTACTAAGTAAGCATACATTTAAAGTTATGGATTATTTACTAGAAAATCCACAACCTAAATTAGAATTTGCAATAAACACAAATGCATGTCCGCCAGATGCCTTATGGGATAAGTTTTTACAAAAAGTAAAGCTATTAGAAGATACTAATTCTGTAGGCAGGTTTACTATATTTGTAAGTGCCGAAAGCACAGGTGCGCAAGCTGAGTACAGTCGTGACGGCATGGACTGGAATTTATTCACAACCAATGTTGAAAGTTTACTTGCTAATACTAATGAAGTTATAGTTTCGTTTATGAGTGCATTTAACATTTTAAGTTTACCTACACTTTCTAATTATATTAGATATGTACGAAAATTAAAGCGTACATATAGACATAGTCGACGTGTAAAAATTGATTTTGCATATGTAAGACATCCTGAGTTTTTAGATATTAAAATAGCATCAAAAGAATTAATTGAAAAATATTTAACTCCGGCTATTGACTTTATGAATCGTGATGACTTTGATAAATGGGAGATTGATAAATTAAAAAGAATCTATGAAGATTGCGAATCTCGTTTTAATAATCTTTTAAGTGAAAGTGTTGCAACAGACAAATATAGATTTTATCAGTTTACAAAACAGTATGACGCTCGACGAGGGAAAAACTTTATTGAAACGTTTCCTGAATTTAAAGATTTTTTAAAAGAGTTTGAGAACAAGTAATGTATGATATTATTTTTATAAGTTATAATGAAGCGCAAGCTGATGATAGTTGGAAAACTCTCAAAGATAGATTTCCTTATGCTAAACGTATACACGGTGTAAAAGGTATTCATCAAGCACATATAGAAGCAGCAAAGATTGCTGTTACTGATATGTTATGGATTGTTGATGCTGATGCTATTGTACTCGATAGTTTTGATTTTAGTTATATTCCAGATATTACTAATCAAGATACTGTGCATGTGTATACAAGTATAAATCCTATTAATGGATTAAAATACGGCAATGGCGGAGTGAAGTTATTTCCAAGATTAGCAACAATTAACATGGATACAACTACTAACGACATGTCCACAAGTATTAGTGACAAGTTTAAAGTAGTAGACGAAATATCAAACATAGCAGCATTTAATGTTGATGAATTTAGTACATGGCGCAGTGCTTTTAGAGAATGTGCAAAACTAAGCAGTAAAACTATTAAAGGACAAGTAGATGATGAAACAAATGAAAGACTTAGAATTTGGACAACAGTGGGAAAAGACAAACCGTTCGGCGAATACTGTATTAAAGGTGCTATTGCCGGCATGGAGTTTGGTCTATCTAACAGCTCTAATCTTAACTTCATAAACAACTTTGATTGGTTAAAGGAACAATTTAATGAGTAGATTAGTTGTATTTGGATGTAGTCATACATATGGCGAAGGACAAATAGATTGTCTTAATTATATATCAGACAATGGCGGCCACTGCATGGCAAAAACACCTAGTCAATATGCTTGGCCGGCAGTACTAGCTAGAGAATTAAATATAGAGGAAGTCATTAATTTAGGACGTCCGGGTGCTTCTAATAGATATATAGCAAATAAAATATTAGACACTATTATACGAAAAGACGATATTATAGTTATATTATGGACCGAGTTTAACAGAACAACAATGTATCCATCTCCAGAAGACGCTTGGAAGGCTGCAAAAAATATCCACCCCAATCAAAAAGATAAAATGTCTAAAATGTATTATAAGTTTGTTCATCATCCGTATAATAGTTTTCTTGAATCAGTAGAGTGTATGAATTTAGCAAATTATAAGTTAAAAAAACATCGTAATGTTTTTAATTTTAAAGCAGATTTTAATTCGGGGAAATCCTTAGACCGCTCAATAGCAAGTAACATCTTATCTGAATACGAATTTCCAAAATGGAATAAAGTAGTTTTAATTAACCAGTCTTTACACTATGTCGATTATGCAGCTGATAATGCCCATCCTGGAATTGAATCACATAAGTTGATAGCTAAAGATATGCTAAGGATAGTAAAGGTTACTAATAATGATTAATATTGTTGTTACAAGTAAACCGGTAGACGGACTACTGTATTACAGCTACGAATACTGTGATATGTTAAACAATGCAGGCTATCCTGCACGAGTTGTTATTATTTGTCACAGAAAATATAATCAGCGTGACTATGTAAATTCTATTACACGTAAGTATATTCATTGTAATCGTGTTTGGTTTCCAGATACATATGTGCCGTCTGACGATGATGTTACACTTATTATGGGCAGAAGTATGATGACACTAAGCTGGCAAAGTTTTAATGATTATACTCCAACGCAACAGCTATCCTTACGCGGATTATTTAGCGGTAACGTTATAAGCGTATATTCAGAGAATCATGTTGAAGGATATCCTAAAGCAGTTGACTTTTATAAGCCGGAACAAATAGTAGACTTGTGTGACACTGACGTATACCCTAATGGCGTAGGCGCACACTTTGAAAAGACTATTAACTTTAGTATATACAAGACGCACACAGATAATATACAATTTAAACATTTGTTTTTAGGCACAAATCCAGAATACTATGCTAGTGTTGAAAGAGTAATAGATGATTATCCTGATCACGGGATCTTGACATATGACGAAAAGTATGTTAATATAAAGAATAACAATATATTTGTACCTGTAGAAAATCTCATGAGTTTGTTTGAAACTTATGTTTACACCAAAGAAACATTTGATCCTGCACCTCGTATATTCCAAGAGTGCAAGTACTATGGTAAAACTGTAATTTATCGCAGAGACAAAACACTACAAGATGGAGGCAGTGTATACTGGAGGCGTGATATTAAAGAACCTAATATACAGCCAATCGTAGATGCTATAGAAACATTGCCCTATAAATATAACAACTAGGGAGAGATTATGAAAATAAGAGCCAAATGTTTAGCGTTTGATAGTAGGGACAAGAAGGGCGCCGCCTATACATCAGACGGTTATATGTTGCCTTGTTGTTGGTTAGACGATCCGCCAGTGCATAGATACGTTATGGAATCAGGATTAAAAGATCCTAAACTAGCAGTAGAAAACAATATTAGCTTGGAAGAAATATTTGGGTCTGATACTTGGGAAAACTTTTTCCAAAAATTAGTAAACGATCCAGATAATTGTTCTTACATGTGTAAAAAGAAATGTGGCGTAGATTTTACAGAACACGATACTGAAATACGTAAAGCTGAAGAAAAATTAGAAGTAGTGAGGCAGGCCGGTGGAAAGACTTTCTAAATTATACATTGAAAACCAAAAGTATGTAAGGCCTAATATAGATGCATCACATAGATGTGTCTTTAGATGCCCTCAGTGCATTAGGCAAAAAACTGTAAGTCAAGATCAAATTAAACGTTCGTTTGACCTACAAGAACATAACTTTAAAAAAATAATAGATTATTACGAATACGGTGTTACATTTTGTGGACAAATTAGTGATCCCATTTATCACCCCAAGTTTTTAAATTTGTTAAAAATGTGTGATGAAAATAAAACAAAAGTTCGTATTGCAACAGTCGGCAGTGGCAAAAGTGATGCCTGGTGGGATGAAGCATATAGTTATAACGCAGGAACAAGTGCTTGGTATTTTGGCGTTGATGGTATTGATAAAAAGAGTGAGTTATATCGTGTTGGCTCAGACTTTGATGATGTATGGAAACGTATGAAACAAGGTAGAGATCTAGGACACGTAATTGTATGGCAGTATATTATATTTGGTTACAATGAACACGAAATTGATCGTGCAATTGAAATAGCTAAAGAAGAAAACTTCTCAATTGTATTTGTTAATACTAACAGAGGATTCAATCCTACCCATCCGTTACTAAGACCTAATGTAGACTTTCAATTGACTAAGCCAGATCAAAAATATCAGGAAGACCGTGTGAAAAAAGAATGGTGGGGCAATACAACAGATATTTTCCAAAACTGGAGGAGAAATACATGATCCTGCGAAGAATGTTTGGTAATAAAACATATACAGGAAATAGTAAGACCCAAAAATGGGAAGATGATGGTTCTCGAAGAGACTTTAAACAAAATAAAAAAAAGCTTGGTCCTGATTGGTATTATTACGACAAAAAAATTACATTTGAGTATAACAGTAATGGATTTAGGGCACCAGAATTTGATACTATAGATTGGGCAAATAGTGTAGTAGTATTCGGAGACTCATTTGTGTCTGGAGACGGTAATCCTATTGAGGATATAGCTACAAGTCTATTACAGGATATGTTAAAAATGCCTGTAATAAACCTGGGAGCAAGTGGCACCGGCATCGATTTAGCTTGTTGGAATAGTTTACTTTTACATGAAACGTATCCTCATCCGCGAGCAGTAGTGCAACTTTGGTCAAATATAGATAGATACGCAGAATTTATAACAAAAAAAAGTTTCAAAGATGATATAGGTTCGGAATATACCCATCATCTTCCAGGTGATCCTCGTCCTATATTAGGTAGGTCTAGTTATTGTGCAAGAGGTCACACCTGGGCTGAAAGAAATAAGATGTATGCATTAGCCGACAGAGCACTATGGAGAAATAAACTTCCTTACTATGAAGCAAGTATTTTCGAATGCACTGCAAGACAGGTATCAGTAGATTTCCTAAAAACAATTGATCTCGGAAGAGACTTAGATCATTGGGGTTGGAAGTCTAATATTGCAGCCGCTGAAACTATAGCAACAAATTTAAAAAAACAAGGATTATAAAATGCCTGCATATGATGGATGGGACCGCGAGTACCAAGAAAATAAACAAGACTACTTAGATGTGTTTGACCGTTTTATGAGTCAAATGAATTACGAAAACAATGAAGACTTTGAACGTAGCTTTGCTGAACGTGTAGGACGTAAACATTGTGTTAGTGTAGCAAGTGCCACAGACGCACTACATTTTACATTGTTAGCACACGGCATAGGCAAGGGTGACGAAGTATTAGTAACTGACTTTAGTTGGATTAGTAGTAGTGCATGTGCAAGTATGGTAGGTGCTACTCCTGTATTTTGTGACATTGACTTGGATTCATATCACATTAGCTTAGATAGCATCAAACGTATGTACAGTGATAAAGTTAAAGCAATTATATATCCGCACTTATTTGGCAACATGACTGACACTACAGAAATACAACAGTTCTGCAAAGATAACGATATACTGTTTATTGAAGATGCCGCCCAAAGTTTGGGCAGTAGCTTACACAATGTACGTGCAGGCACTATTGGTGATTGCAGTGTATACAGTTTTAACAGCAACAAGGTCATCGCTGGCATTAACGGCGGTGGAGTTGTACTAACTGACAACGAAGACATTGCTAAACGTGTTAAGATGATTAGGCG
>Ga0307993_1000200_pt1 | contig 19985 bp, 17 predicted proteins | sample EllFjometagen260_FD_203163 | JGI IMG/M metagenome (GOLD analysis project Ga0307993, IMG submission 203163) | Marine microbial communities from Ellis Fjord, Antarctic Ocean - #260 | ecosystem: Environmental > Aquatic > Marine > Unclassified | place: Southern Ocean | collected 2014-11-02 | reverse complement strand
GTAGGAATGTCGATACCGGTCTCGATGATGGTGGAGCACACAAGAACGTTGGAACGCTTGTGATAAAAATCCCCCATCACTTGTTCGAGCTTGCGCTCGCGCATTTGTCCATGAGCTACACTTACCCGAGCCTCAGGTACTAACTCACGCAGCCTTTCGGCGCTGTTTTCGATAGTTTTCACTTCGTTGTGCAAATAATACACCTGCCCACCACGAAGTAACTCTCGCAAGATGGCCTCTTTAACCAATTTAGTGTCATCTTGTCGCACAAATGTTTTGATGGAAATGCGTCTTGCTGGTGGCGTAGCGATAATGGACAGATCACGCATGCCGGCCATGGACATATTTAATGTTCTGGGGATGGGAGTGGCAGTGAGCGTTAATATATCCACTTCTGAACGGAGTTTTTTGAACGACTCTTTTTGTTGTACGCCAAAACGGTGTTCTTCATCAATTATAAGCAAACCTAAACGTTTAAAATTAAGCTTACCTTGTAAAATTTTATGGGTGCCTACCAAAATATCTAATTTGCCGTCTTCAGCGTGAGCCATGGCTTTGTTTTGTTCGGCGGTAGTTTGGAAGCGTGACATCACTGAAACATTGACTGGCCAGTTAGCGAAGCGGTCTCTTAGGGTTTCATAGTGCTGCTGTGCCAGTAACGTCGTGGGCACCAATAACGCCACTTGTTTGCCTCCGTTAACGGCCATAAATGCTGCCCGCATGGCTACTTCCGTTTTACCAAAACCGACATCGCCACACACTAGTCTGTCCATAGGTTGGTCGGCCATCATGTCGCTTAATACGGCTTTAATAGTCTGTTCTTGATCTGGTGTTTCTTCGTAGGGGAAGGCATCGCAGAAGGCTTGATAGCTCTCATCTGGTTTTGGAAAGGCATACCCATCTCGGGCTTCACGCAGGGCATAGATGTGTAACAACTCTGCGGCGGTATCTTTAATTTTTTCTGCTGCTTTGCGTTTCGCTTTAGTCCACTGTTCACCACCCAATTTATGCAACGGTGCATTTTCACCACCAGAGTAACGGGACAGTAATTCAATTCCAGAAACAGGTACATAAAGGGTGGCTTCATTGGCGTAGAGTAATACTAAGAACTCGGCATCTTGGCCATCTATACTCAGTGTTTGCAGGCCATTGTAGCGGCCCACACCATGGTCCTGATGCACTACAGCATTGCCAATGCTTAGTTCGGCTAAATCGTGAATGGCGGTGTTAGGGTTTTCTGTGGCCTTGTCGCGGCGACGACGCTGAAGCACTTTTTGACCAAATAGTTGTGCTTCACAGACAACAAGGATGTTGTGTTCGGGCAAGTTTAAACCCTGTTCCAAAGGTGCAACACAGATCGCAAAGTGGGGCTTTTTGGTAATAAACTCGGGCCAGTCTTCTACATCCTCTGGGGCTGCAGGTAGCACCTTGAACAAATCGAGCAATGCTTCTTTTCTACCGGCTGATTCGGCACAAATCAACACACTTTGTTGTTGAACTTGTAACACCGTCTGTAATGCAATCAGCGGCTTAGATAGTTGGTTATTAATAGCAACCTGGGGGTTTTGGGAGCCACCTAGGTTATAAAACCCTTTGTTGGTTTCAGGCTCGACAAAGGCACCTTCTTGCAAATCAATGATAGGAAAGTTTTTCAGGCCAGAAAACATCTCATCGGTAAACAAAAATAATTGTTTAGGTGCAAGTAATGGGCGCTCTATGTCATGGCCATAATCTTCGTGACGAGATTCAATATCGCGCCAAAAATGGATTGCCTGGCCTTCAATGTCGCCTAGTTTTACTACCAGGGTAGAACCTGGAAGGTAGTCTAGTAAGGTCGACATAGAGTTAAAAAATAAAGGTATGTAGTATTCGATGCCAGCAGGCGCAAAACCTTGGCTTACGTCTTGGTAGACAGGGCAGGCTTTGGGATCTAAATCAAATTGGCTGGTAAAATTTTGTCTAAAATGGCTAATCGCTACATCGGTTAATGGGAACTCACGAGCAGGCAGTAAGTTAAAGTCAGTAATTAGGGCCGTAGTGCGTTGGCTATCAGCATCGAAATAACGCAGGCTTTCAATCTCATCATCAAATAATTCGATTCTCAACGGTGCGTGGCTACCCATGGGGTAGAGGTCAATTAGCCCCCCCCTTAAGGCATATTCACCCGCCTGGGATACGGTTTCTGTGAGTAGGTAACCTGCTTGATCTAAACGTTGTCGGAATTGAGTTTGTGGTAGCTCTTGCCCAGTTGTTAATGTGAAGCTGTTGCCTGCCAAGTAATTCATTGGAGGTAGGCGATGCAACAGGGTAGCCACGGGTACAATGACTACACCTTTGGTTAGGTGAGTGATTTGGTTGAGTGTGCTAATGCGTTCTGAAATAATGTCTGGGTGGGCAGAGAAACTGTCGTAGGGAAGTATTTCCCAATCTGGTAGCATTAGGCAATCAAGCCCTGTACCCGTTAGAAAGAACCTAAGCTCTGCACTCAATTTAAGTGCCGCATCGGTATCTTTTACCAGTGCTAGTACGGGGCCTTGATGGGTTTGCGCAGCCTCAGATATGGCTAAGGCAGAAGCAGCGCCATGGGTTTGGCCCCAATTGGACTTTTGACCGGATTTAGAGGGTAAAAGCGAGGTTTCCAATAACACGAGTAATAGGTTTCCTTTGTAGCTGCTGGGTGGCTGCGTGTGGTTAGATGATTCAAAGCGAGTTATTGTAGATGTATATGGCCATAGTTGCACCATTTGCAGCGCTTTAGTTGTTGCAGCAGAGGTTTTAAAATTCGCATAAATTATGTTGACTATAGGTCAAACTAAGTTTGCCAAATTTGACTATTTCCACGATAATACGTGCTCCCAATGATGGGTAACTAAAAGGTTAAACACCTGAACCGCAACCAAGCCGTTTTTTTACGGTGAACAAAGGGACTCATTGTGAGCCAAGAACAAGTGTTTTCAGACTGGAAAGAACGTGAAGCGTTAGCCGAAGCCATGATCCCCTTGATTGGTAAGATCTATCGCGAAAATAATGTAGAGGTTTCTGTATTTGGCCGCTCCGTTGTCAATCGTTCTGTCATTAGTATTCTTAAATCCCACCGTGCAGTTCGCATGTTGGAGCACACCAAATTATCTGTACATGAAACTTTCCCAGTGATTGAGATATTGCAGGGCTTGGAATTATCTAATGTTCATGTAGACATTGGTAAGTTAGCTAAAGGCTTTCGTGACGACGGTGCAGGACAAACTTTACAGAGCTATGTTGCTGCTGCCTTAATTGGTGCGGTAAATAAAGACAGTGCTAAAACACAGGCAGATGTTGTGCTTTACGGTTTTGGTCGTATTGGTCGCTTGTTAGCCCGTTTGTTGATTGAAAAAACTGGCGGTGGTCAAAGTTTGCGTTTACGTGCCATTGTTGTGCGTAAAGGTGGAGATAACGACCTTGCTAAGCGCGCTAGCTTGCTGCGCCGAGATTCAGTTCATGGCACTTTTCAAGGCACAATTACTGTAGATGAAGAGCAAAATGCTTTGATCGCTAACGGTAACGTGATTAAGGTCATTTACGCCAGCTCGCCTGATACAATTGATTACACCGATTACGGCATTAGTAATGCTGTTGTAATTGATAACACTGGCAAGTGGCGTGACGAAGATGGTTTGTCTTTGCATTTGCGTGCTAATGGCGTTTCTAAGGTGATGCTGACTGCGCCAGGAAAGGGCATTAAGAACATCGTTATGGGTGTTAACCAAAAAGATATTGAAGACACTGATACTATATTGTCTGCGGCTTCTTGTACCACTAATGCCATTACACCTATATTAAAGGCATTGAATGACAAGTACGGTGTAGAGAATGGTCACGTAGAAACGGTCCATGCTTACACTAATGACCAGAACTTGATCGACAACTACCATAAGGGTGATCGTCGTGGCCGTGCCGCTGGTTTGAACATGGTGCTTACTGAAACCGGTGCTGCTAAGGCAGTGTCTAAGGCTCTACCAGAGTTAGAAGGCAAGTTGACTGGTAATTCCATTCGCGTGCCTACACCTAACGTGTCTATGGCTATTCTTAATCTTAATCTCGAAACTGAGGTTGAGCGTGAAGAGTTAAATGACTATTTGCGTCACATGGCCTTGCATTCTGATCTACAAAAGCAAATCGACTACACAGATTCTCCTGAAGCTGTATCGAGTGATTTTGTGGGCTCTCGTGCAGCGGGTGTTGTGGATGGCTTAGCCACGATCGCTACGGGTAAGAAGAGCTGTGTGATTTATGTATGGTACGACAATGAATTTGGCTATTCTTGTCAGGTGATTCGTATGCTGCAACATGTCACTAGTACAGCATTGCCGGCGTTCCCAATCGAAGGCTAGGTTCCAGTTTTCCCCCGGGTCTTGCAATGGCGGTTTAGGCTGGATTATTGCAAGCGAAGTGACACAATTTGAAAAAGGCTACCTTAGGGTGGCCTTTTTAGTTATAAAGCTGGAAAAAATGTGGAAATTTTCGTATAATAGCCCGGCTTTTTTTATGGGTTTTAGTTACGCGAGGCGTCGGCTTTGCGGTAATCACTAAGGCCAACCAATAACTCTCAATTGGGTACGACTTATGATCAAGATCAGACGCGGTCTGGATCTGCCATTGTCTGGCGCACCGCAGCAAAGCATCGAAGATGCTGCAGCGGTAAGCCAAGTGGCTGTGATCGGTGCTGACTACGTGGGCATGAAGCCTACTATGGCAGTTAGAGTAGGTGATCGAGTAAAACTCGGCCAAGTATTGTTTTCTGATAAGAAAACTACGGGTGTTCACTTCACAGCGCCTGCCGCTGGTGTGGTAAGTGCAATTAATCGTGGCGCACAGCGTGTGCTGCAATCTGTTGTGATTGACATCGACGGTGATGGTGCTGTTGAATTTGCAACCTGTGCTGCCAGCGACATGGCTAGCCTAACAGCTGAACAAGTGGCAGAAAATCTACAGGCTTCTGGCTTGTGGTCTGCTTTGCGCACACGTCCATTCAGCAAGATACCGGCTATTGATAGCAAGCCTCGCTCTATCTTTGTTACAGCCATCGATACACATCCCCTAGCCGCAGATCCTGCGCCTATTATTGCCGCCCAGCAGGACGTTTTTGCACAAGGTTTACAACTACTAACCAAGCTAACTGACGGTAAGGTATTTGTTTGTGCTGGAGCAGACACGCAAGTGCCAGAGGTTGCTGGTACTCAAATTGAGCGTTTTGAAGGTGTGCACCCTGCGGGTCTTGCCTCTACACATATCCACATGTTGGATCCCGTGAGTGCCACTAAAACAGTTTGGACGGTGGGTTACCAAGACGTGATCGCTTTTGCTCAACTATTCGCTACCGGTAAATTGCCTACTGAGCGGGTTGTTGCGTTGGCTGGTCCAATGGTGACTAAGCCTCGATTATTACGCACTCGTTTAGGCGCTTCTACAACTCAGTTGTTGGCTGGCGAAACTGAACAGGGTGAATTTGAGAATCGAGTTATCTCTGGTTCTGTACTAGGTGGCAATATTGCTTCTGGCGCAACGGCTTTCTTAGGTCGTTATAACAACCAAATCACCGTGCTTGAAGAAGGCAGAAAGCGTGAATTTATGGGTTGGATGGGTGCTGGTAGTCAAAAGCACTCTGTGCTAAATATTTTCTTATCGGCTTTCAATCGTACTAAAAAGGTTGGACTTAATACGTCTACCAACGGCTCGCAACGTGCCATGGTACCTGTTGGTTCATTTGAAAGTTTGATGCCTTTGGACATTCTACCCACTCAGTTACTCCGTAGTTTGGTAGTGGGTGATATCGTTAATGCACAAGAATTAGGTTGTTTAGAGCTTGAAGAAGCTGACCTAGCTCTGATGACATATGCCTGTGCTGGCAAATACGAGTACGGCGCTATATTGCGTGACGTGTTAACTCGTATTGAGAAGGAGTGCTAAACATGAATTTACGTAGCATTTTAGATTCTATGGAGCCCCACTTCCATAAAGGTGGCAGGTTCGAAAAGTTTTTTGCTTTATATGAAGCAGCAGACACCATTTTTTACACCCCAGGGTACGTTACTAAAACTGGCGCCCACGTACGTGACGGCATTGACCTTAAACGTATGATGATTACAGTTTGGCTGTGTACTTTCCCAGCTATATTCTTTGGTATGTACAACTTGGGTTTTCAAGCTAATACTGCTATGGAAGCCATGGGAGTTGCTCAAACTGAAGGTTGGCGTGGTGGTTTTGTTGCCGCTATTGCTGGTTTCGACTCGGCAAGTCTATGGGACAATATCATTCTTGGTGCCGCTTACTGGCTGCCTGTGTATTTGGTGGTGTTTGTTGTAGGTGGTTTCTGGGAAGTATTATTTGCCGCCGTACGCGGCCATGAAGTGAACGAAGGTTTTTTTGTTACTTCTGTATTATTCGCTTTGATTCTTCCACCAGATATCCCTTTATGGCAAGCCGCTTTAGGTATTACCTTTGGTATCGTTGTAGGTAAGGAAGTGTTTGGCGGTACCGGCATGAACTTTTTGAACCCAGCCCTTACTGGCCGTGCGTTCTTGTTCTTTGCATACCCTGCACAAATGTCTGGCGATGCGGTATGGACTGCTGTTGATGGCTTTTCTGGTGCAACTGCATTAGGCCTAGCCAACACCGGTGGTGTTGCAGCTTTAGCTGATGCAGGTATTACTTGGGCAGATGCCTTTATTGGTAACATTCAAGGTTCTGTTGGTGAAGTATCTACCTTAGCTATCTTTGCTGGAGGGGCGGTATTGCTTTGGACCCGTATCGCTGCGTGGCGCATTGTTGCTGGTGTAATGATGGGCATGATAGCCATGAGCTTATTGCTTAACCTAATCGGTTCTGACACCAACCCACTATTTGCTTTGCCATTCTACTGGCACTTAGTATTGGGTGGTTTTGCTTTTGGTATGATCTTTATGGCTACCGACCCTGTGTCTGCGTCTATGACCAACACTGGTAAGTGGTACTTTGGTGCTTTGATCGGCATCATGGTGGTATTGATTCGTGTACTTAATCCAGCCTTCCCAGAAGGTATGATGTTGGCGATTTTGTTTGCCAACTTGTTCGCGCCTTTGATTGACTATTATGTCACCGAAGCAAACATTAAGCGGAGGGTGGCACGTAATGTCTAATCCAAAAGATTCCGTATCACGTACAGTGATGGTGGCCTTGGTTCTTTGTGTAGTTTGTTCTGTAATTGTATCGACTGCGGCCGTTATGTTACGCGACAAGCAGCAAGCCAATGCCATTAACGAAAAGAAAATGAACATCTTGGCTGCTGCCGGCATTGAAGTGGTTGATGGTGATTTGGAAGCAGCTTTTGCAACCATTACACCTAAGCTAGTTGATATGCGTACAGGTGAGTTTAGTACTGACCAAGATGTAACCAAATACAATATGCGCAAAGCCGCTAAAGACCCTGCACAAGCACGAGCTTTAACGCGTGAGCAAGATATTGCTAGCATCCGTAAGCAGTCTTTATACAGCACTGTTTACTTGGTTGAAGGCGAGCAAGGTATTGATCGCATCATTCTGCCTATCCATGGTTATGGTTTATGGTCTACGCTCTATGGCTTTATCGCCCTAGAAAGCGACTTTAACACTGTTGCTGGATTAGGTTTTTATGAGCACGCCGAAACTCCTGGACTGGGTGGCGAAGTTGACAACCCTAAATGGAAAGCACAGTGGCCTGGTAAGAAGATCTATGAAGATGGGTCTTATGTGCCGGCGATTGGTCTAATTAAAGGCAAAGCTGCTGCAGGCGATCTACATAAAATAGACGGCTTAGCAGGTGCTACCTTAACCAGTAACGGTGTAACCAACCTAGTTAAATTTTGGTTGGGCGAGAACGGTTTTGCACCTTTCTTAGCCAAGCTTAAAGCAGGGGAGGCATAATCATGTCTAAGACAAGAGAAATTTTGTTAGGACCAATCTTTACTAACAACCCGATTGCTTTGCAGATTTTGGGTGTATGTTCTGCTCTAGCTGTAACTAGTAGTTTGAATGTGACCGTTGTTATGTGTATTGCACTAACCGTGGTTACGGCATTTTCTAACTTCTTTATTTCGCTGATCCGCAACCAAGTGCCTAGCAGCATTCGTATCATTGTACAGATGATCATCATTGCTTCTTTGGTTATTGTGGTAGATCAAGTGCTTAAGGCATACGCCTATGAAGTAAGTAAGCAGTTGTCGGTATTTGTGGGCTTGATCATCACTAACTGTATTGTTATGGGCCGTGCAGAAGCATTCGCTATGCAAAACCCACCTATCCCGTCTTTTTTTGATGGTATTGGTAACGGTTTAGGCTACTCGATTGTATTGTTATTTGTGGCTACGGTACGTGAATTGACTGGCTCTGGCAGTTTGTTCGGTTTTGAAATCCTACCTTTGGTAACCAATGGCGGCTGGTACTACTCCAACGGCCTTATGTTGCTACCACCAAGCGCCTTCTTTGTGATCGGCGGTTTCATTTGGTTGCTTCGTAACTCGAAGATTGATCAGGTTGAGCCAGTTGAATACAAACTTGCTTCGCACACTAAATAGGATCTGAAACAATGATTGAAGATTATCTAAGCCTATTTGTTAAAGCCGTGTTCGTAGAGAACATGGCCTTGGCATTCTTCTTGGGCATGTGTACTTTCTTGGCGATTTCTAAGAAAGTTAAAACAGCCATTGGCCTTGGTATTGCGGTAATTGCAGTACTCACCATCACTGTGCCGGTAAACAACTTAATTTATACCTACTTGCTAGCCGACGGCGCCCTCGCATGGGCCGGTTTGCCAGAAGTAAACCTAAGCTTTTTAGGTTTAATCTCATACATTGGCGTTATTGCTGCCATCGTACAGATTATGGAAATGTTGCTAGATAAGTACATGCCAGCCTTGTACAACGCATTGGGTGTGTTCTTACCTTTGATCACAGTTAATTGCGCCATCATGGGTGCTGCTCTGTTCATGGTAGAACGTGATTACAACTTTGGTGAATCAGTGGTTTACGGTATGGGTGCAGGTGTAGGTTGGGCATTAGCCATTGCCACTCTTGCGGGCATTCGTGAAAAACTAAAGTACTCAGATGTACCTGCAGGCCTACGCGGACTCGGCATTACCTTTGTGACTGTTGGTTTGATGTCACTTGGTTTTATGTCTTTCTCTGGCATCCAGCTGTAAAGCACACTACACAAGGTATTGATGTATGAATAATGAAATTACCCTCGGTGTATTAATGTTTACCGCAGTGGTTCTCCTTTTGGTAGCGGTTATTTTAGTTGCTCGTGCCCAATTAGTGAGTTCTGGTGCTGTAACCATTTCTATCAACGACGATCCAGAAAAATCTATTACGGTTGCAGCTGGCGGCAAGTTGCTACAAACCCTTTCTGACCAAGGCATATTTTTAGCCTCAGCCTGTGGTGGTGGCGGTACTTGTGCCCAGTGTCGTTGTGTCATTAAAGATGGTGGTGGCTCTATGTTGGCCACTGAAGAAAGTCACTTCACCATGCGTGAAGCGAAAGATGGCTGGCGTTTATCTTGTCAGGTTGCGGTTAAGCAAGACATGGTAATTGAAGTTGAAGAAGACGTATTTGGTGTGAAGCAATGGGAATGTACCGTTGATTCTAACCCTAACGTTGCTACCTTCATCAAAGAGCTTACTTTGCGTTTGCCAGAAGGCGAAAGTGTAGATTTCCGTGCAGGCGGTTATGTACAGCTAGAATGCCCACCACACTCCATCGACTACAAGACCTTCGACATTGACGAAGAATACCGTGGTGATTGGGATAAATTTGACGTGTGGCAGCATAAGTCTGTAGTGGATGAAACGACAGTACGTGCATACTCTATGGCGAACTACCCAGAAGAGCAGGGTGTGGTTAAGTTTAACATTCGTATCGCTTCTCCTCCTCCGGGTAGTAGTGGTATCCCTGCTGGCAAGATGTCTTCTTACACGTTTAACTTGAAGCCCGGCGATAAGATGAAAGTCTATGGCCCATTCGGCGAATTCTTTGCTAAAGACACCGATGCAGAAATGGTCTTTATTGGTGGTGGTGCTGGTATGGCGCCAATGCGTTCACACATTTTTGATCAGCTTAAACGTTTAAACTCTACTCGTAAAATATCTTTCTGGTATGGCGCACGTAGTATGCGTGAAGCGTTCTACGGTGAAGAGTACGATGCACTGGCAGCGGAAAATGATAACTTCGAATGGCATTTAGCCCTCTCTGATCCTCAGCCAGAGGACAATTGGGATGGCCTTACAGGTTTTATTCATAATGTATTGTTTGAAAACTACCTGAAAGATCACGACGCACCAGAAGATTGTGAGTTCTACATGTGTGGACCTCCAATGATGAATGCTGCCGTTGTACAAATGCTTAAGGACTTAGGTGTTGAAGATGAAAACATTCTGTTGGACGATTTTGGCGGATAACCAACACCCTTGAAAAAGTCGCTTCAAAAAAACAGCCTGGCCATGTGGTGTGCATTTATGCTCACCATGTTGTCGGGCTGTTCTGCGTCTGAAGAAGCAAAAATTGAGGCCATTACAGGTTTGTCCATGGGCACCAGTTATACGGTAAAATGGGTGAATCAAGATGGCTTGAGCCGCGATGATATTGCTAGCGGTGTAGCAGAAGAGCTAGCACGGGTTGAAGCTAGTATGTCGACATATATGGATGCCTCTGATTTGAGTGGCTTTAATGGGGCGAGTGCCAATCAATGGCATGAAGTACCTTCGGAAATGGCCAGTTTAGTGGCTTTGTCCCTTGAAATAAGTCAACAAACTAACGGTGCTTTTGATGTCACCGTAGGTCCGTTGGTAGATCTTTGGGGCTTTGGTCCAGACCCTATACCTGAACACGTTCCAAGCCAAGATTCGCTCGACGCGTTAAGGTCAGTCATTGGTTATGAGTTTTTACAGGTGCAACAAAATCCACCTGCTATGTTAAAACGCACCGACAGTGCAATTGACCTGTCGGCCATTGCTAAAGGGTATGGCGTTGACGCCGTTGCCAGATGGTTAGAATTGCATGAACTGAGTGACTACCTTGTAGAGGTGGGGGGAGAGTTGCGTGCCCATGGACTCAAACCGGATGGATCACCTTGGCGTATTGCCATAGAAACACCCTCTATTGATGCTCGACAAATCTATCAGGTGGTTAAAGTCAGTAATACGGCCGTGGCAACATCTGGTAACTACCGTAATTATTATGAGCAAGATGGTGTGCGTTATGCCCATACGTTAGACCCAAGTACATTAAGGCCTGTTACCCATAATTTAGCCTCCGTCACAGTGATTGATGCCAGTGCGGCTAGGGCAGATGCGTTGGCTACGGCCTTGATGGTAATGGGTGGCGAAGAAGGAGTGGCGTGGGCAACGATGCATCAAGTGCCGGCTTACTTTATAATGAAACAATCAAATGGCTTTGTGGCGCGATCTACCGCAGGCTTTAAAGATTATTTGGAGAACTAAATGCAAACCATGATGTTATCTTTTATCGTTTTAATCCTCATAGTTGTCGGTATGGCTGTTGGTGTATTGATGGGTCGTAAGCCTATAGCGGGCTCTTGCGGTGGCATGGCGGCTCTAGGTATGGATGTGGCTTGTGATGTGTGTAAAGGCGACCCAGAAGTGTGCGAAACAGAACAGCAAAAGAACATTAGAGCAGATAAGCTTGCTCACGATGAAGTTGATGACATTAGTTACGATGTGGGCCGTTAGGCACTAAATACTGTTTAGTCATCTAATAAAAATTTAGTAGTATAGAGAAAAGAACATGGCAGATTATGATTACGATCTAGTAGTTATTGGTACAGGACCTGCGGGTGAGGCTGCGGCGATTAACGCTGCTAAACTAGGTCGTAAGGTGGCAGTAGTAGAAATGCGTGATCAGGTTGGTGGTGGCTGTGCCCATAAAGGCACTATTCCTTCTAAGGCGTTACGGCATGCTGTTAAGCAGATCATTGAGTTTAATACTAACCCCATGTTCCGTGTTATTGGCGAGCCAAAAAACTTCTCTTTTCCTCAGGTACTAAAAACAGCCAGTGAAGTGATTGCTAAACAAGTGATGCTTCATACACAGTTTTATGCCCGTAACCGTGTAGACGTATTTTTTGGTTTTGCTCGTTTTTTAGGGCGCAATAATATTGAAATACTAGGCAATGAGACCAACGAAAACTTACGCTTTGATCAAGCCGTTATTGCTACTGGATCCAGCCCCTATGAACCAGAAGATGTAGACTTTTCCCATCCGCGTATTTATACCAGCGACACGGTACTTAACTTAGAGCACACACCGCGTACATTGATTATTTATGGTGCGGGTGTAATCGGTTCTGAATATGCGTCTATTTTTGCTGGCTTAGGCGTCAGAGTTGAATTGGTTGATAACCGTGCCAACCTGCTGGAATTCCTAGATGTCGAAATTTCAGATTCGCTGAGCTACCATTTACGCAACAATGGTGTGCGTATACGTCATAATGAAACCTATAAGAGTGTTACAGCCGACGAAACTTCAGTTTCTATGGAGCTGGAATCTGGCAAGCGTATTCGTGCAGACATGCTTTTGTTCTGCAATGGACGGTCTGGCAATACCAAAAATCTTGGCTTAGAACACCTTGGAATAGAAACTAATGAGCGCGGCCAATTGGAAATTGATCAACGTTATCAAACCAATGTAGAAGGCATCTACGCAGCAGGCGATGTAGTAGGTTGGCCAAGTTTGGCTTCAGCCGCATACGATCAGGGCCGCTCAGCAGCCACAGACTTACTTGGTCTGCCTGGCTTTCGGTTTGTAGATGATGTCCCAACAGGTATTTATACCATTCCAGAAATCAGTTCCTTAGGTAAAACTGAAGAACAGCTCACTGCAGAAAAGGTGCCTTATGAAGTGGGCCAAGCCTTCTTTAAAGACCTTGCTCGTGCACAAATCAGTGGCGAAGTGGTAGGTATGCTGAAAATTTTATTCAACCGCGAAACCTACGAAATTTTGGGTATTCATTGTTTTGGTGACCGAGCCTCAGAAATCATTCATATCGGCCAAGCCATTATGAACCAAAAAGGCGATGCAAATACGATTGAGTATTTTGTAAATAACACCTTTAACTTTCCCACTATGGCGGAAGCATATCGTGTAGCCGCCCAACTGGGACTTAATAGAGCTCGACAAGTTAATCTCTAGCGACACTTACTAAACCTGTCATTACTTGTTCTGACGGGTTTTTAGCCCATTAGGAAACTTATGTTTCAATCCATAGCTTTGACTGTTGGCCTAAGGTACATTCGAGCTCAGCGACAGAACCACTTCATTTCCTTCATATCTCTGATCTCTATGTTGGGACTAGTGCTGGGAGTTACGGTACTCATACTAGTGCTCTCAGTGATGAACGGCTTTGATCAAGAGCTGAGAAAACGCATTTTGGGTATGGTGCCCCATGCAACGGTGCAAACATACGAACCCATAATGAACTGGAAACAACCTGCTGAACTGGCAATGCAGGTTGAGGGCGTCCTTGGGGTGGCTCCATTTGTACATGGTCAAGGTATGTTCAATAACCGTGGCAGAGTGCAACCTGTGTTGTTACATGGTATAGAACCTGAGGCCGAAGCTAGAGTGTCTATATTGCCAAATCACATGACCTATGGAGCTGTTTCAGACCTCAAGGCCGGAGAATTTAATATTCTTATGGGTGATCTTTTGGCACGTCAACTGGGTGCTCAATTAGGTGATAAAGTGACTTTATTTTTGCCAGAAGCATCGCTCACAGTTGCTGGCATTATTCCTCGGTTGAAACGTTTTACCTTAGTTGGGATTTTTAAAGTGGGTGCAGAATTGGATGCTAATCTGGCCATTATGCACATCGCCGATGCCAGTAAACTAAAACGCTTAGGTGGCGGGGCAGAAGGTTTGCGCTTGAAGTTGGATGATTTATTTACCGCGCCAGAGAAGGCGAAACAAGTGGCATCCCAATTGCCAGGACAATACTGGACCAGTGATTGGACACGGACCCATGGTAGTTTATTTCAAGCTATTCAATTAGAGCGACGTATGCTGGGGCTGCTGTTGATGCTTGTGGTTGCCGTAGCGGCGTTTAATATCGTTTCTACATTAGTGATGCTTGTGGTTGAGAAGCAGGCTGATATCGCTATCCTGAGAACCTTAGGGGCAAGTCAAAGAGATGTGATGGGTATATTTATTGTTCAAGGCAGCATTATCGGTCTTTTAGGGACTTTGCTGGGAACTTTGCTAGGTGTTGTCATGGCACTTAATGTCACTCGTATTGTTGATTGGGCCGAACAGCTATTTGGTTTTAAAGTTCTAAATGCAGATGTTTATTTTATTAGTTATTTTCCTTCTCAAGTTAAGTTAGAAGACGTTCTTATAATCAGTATTGGCTCTTTTATCCTATGTGTCATGGCGACACTTTACCCAGCCTGGCGAGCATCAAAAGTAGAACCGGCAGAGGTGCTACGTTATGAGTAATTGGGTGCTGCAGGCGTCTGGGTTGGCGAAGTCGTTCAAGGATGGAGAGCGGCAGGTAGACGTGCTGAAAAATTTGAATTTGCAGCTCGCCCTAGGCCAAAGTATGGCTATTATTGGCAGTTCGGGTTCTGGTAAAAGTACCTTGTTGCAGCTTTTGGCAGGCTTAGAGCAGCCAGATGCTGGTGAAGTCTTCGTTGCAGGTGAATGTTTATCTAATCTCAATGGCAATCAAGCGGCCAAGTTGCGTAACCAACGACTAGGCTTTGTATTTCAGTTTCATCATTTATTAGCAGAATTTAGCGCCTTAGAAAATGTGATGTTGCCCCATATGATGGCAGGTAATAAACCTGCTAAAGCAGCACAAAAAGCTGAGGCAATGTTACAAAGGGTGGGTTTAGGAGACCGTGCCAGCCATAGGCCTGGAGCGCTATCTGGCGGTGAACGTCAACGTGTTGCAATAGCCCGTGCGTTAATTAATGAACCAGCGTGTTTGCTAATGGATGAACCTACGGGTAATTTGGACCGATATAATGCACAACAAATCTTGGGCTTACTGAAACAACTGCAATTAGATCTAGGGACTGCGTTTATTGCGGTTACCCATGACCTAGAACTAGCCAGTCAATTGGATTCCCAGTTAAGGTTACAAGATGGAAAGCTGGTAACCTAACGTTTGCGCTTAAGCCAGTTACGTTTAACCTGCCAGCTCCAAAGCAATTGCACGGCAAAAAAAACAATAACAGCCAAAATTAAGCCGCCAGTAAAAGAGCCTGTATATAGGGGCTTCCATAGTGTGTGCAGTTGTTGAAAAAACCAACTTTTAGACCATTCAAAGTCTAAGTGATAGGCTGGTGTTTGTAATATCCAAGCACCAAATTTGTAGTTGGCGTATATCATAGGTGCCATGGTCAGTGGATTGCTGATCCAAACTAACGCCACCGACAGTGGAATGTTAGCCCTCCAAACAAGGGCAATGGCGGCTGCTAGTAACATTTGTAGTGGCATGGGTATCATGCAGCAAAAAACACCTATAGCGCAGCCCTTAGCCACACTTGTCCGTTTAAATCCCCACAGTTTAGTATCATGCATTAAATTATTTAACCAACCAAGTGATTGGTATTGGCTAAGTTTTTTTGGATCTGGGCTAATGCGTTTAAAAAACTTCCGCGGCATGGTCTAACCTTATTAATGATGGCAGGTAAGGAGTTTTTAGGCGCAGGCCTTACTGGTTAATTATGCGCTTATATACAAACTAAGCCAAGGTTTAGTGGGCTCACGGATGAGACATTATGTATATCAATGGTTTGTTTTTTTTGCTGTTTTGGTGTTTAGGTTGGGCTGAATTTGGTTTTGTTCATGGCCTCTATCTTGTTGCTGCGTTACTCATTGCGCTTTTAGTCCCATATACACGGCGTAAAGCAGCTTTAGGTTTGATCACATTTTTACTGGCCAGTTCAGGTCAGTACCATCGTGTTTATACTCAGTTTCCTCAGACGTGGACTGGTAAAGACCTACGTATCAATGCGTGCGTATCGAAAATAAAAACTACCCAAGCGGGCTTCAGTTTGCTACTAAGCGATGCGCAGATTGATGTCCCTATAGTGCAATTTAATAAACGCACCAAACCTGTGTATAAAGCCATATCACAAGGGCTGCCTGGTAGTGTAAAAGTGACCATTTATGCCTATACCGATGCCGCACAGCCTCAACTAAATGGCTTGGATCCAACGTTAGGTCTGGCAGGTTTAATCGGTCAGAAAGTAGAATTGATTGTGCGTCTAAAAGGCGCCAAGAACTTCCACAATGAACAATATTTTGATTACCTACGATGGACCCAATTACAGGGCCAAACAGCGTCTGGTTATGTCAAACAGTGGGTCTTTACTGGCGGCACTTGCAGTGGTTTAAGCTGGCCAAATTTTCAGTTAGAACAAGTCCGCCAGAAACTATGGCAGACACTACAGAGCTATATCGACGCCCGGTCTATGTCGACTGAGGCGGTTGGTTTGTGGGGGGCTCTAGTGCTTGGGCAGAGTTCAGCGCTAACAGCAAAGCAATGGCAGGTTTTATCAGCCACAGGTACGACCCATTTGATGGTGATCTCTGGATTGCACGTGGGTTTAGTGGCAGTGTTAATGATGCTTTTGATGCGGTTATTGATGTTGCCCTTTGCTATCCGCAGTAGTTTAGGCATACGAGCAGGTGCGTGGGTAGGGCTAAGTGCAGCCCTAGGTTTTGCGTTACTCAGCGGTTTTGGTTTGCCAGCTCAGCGAGCAGTCATCATGTTGTTGGGTTTGATGTGGAGTGCTATGTGGGGCTTGCAGTTAAGCTTTACCCAGCGGTTATTCGCTGCGTTTTTTGTAACCCTAATTTTACAACCTATCAGTGCCACAAGTTTGGGCTTTTGGTTGTCGTATACTGCTGTCTTCGCTTTAGGTTTGGTATGGTATCGATCTGCTAGTCAGAGATGGTGGCATCGCGTTATAAAATTATTCGCGGCCCAAGGTGCCTTATCTTTGTTGTTGCTGCCCGTGATTGCCATCGGCACTGGTTATGTGAGCATTGTTGGCCCCCTAGTGAATATTGTCCTAGTGCCACTATTTAGTGTGTTTCTTATTCCTGCCTTATTATTCGTTAGCATTGCGGCAATGATCACGACTCTTCCTCAGTTTGTTTTTACTGGCATAGACATTATCTTATCTTGGTTATGGCAAGGCTTAGAAGCCCTTGCAGACCTTACTTGGTCCCAGGTGTTCGTGGGGTGGTTGCCATTAGAAGGGTTCGTGGCTGCCTTCATTGTTGGTTGCCTTTGTTTGGTCATAAGGCGCTGGCATTGGCCCGTGTTGATTTTACTGATGCCGTTAGTCGGTTTTCTGATGTTTAAAACCTTTGGAGATAATTCTTCTAAAAATCAAACCAATAATCAATCCCAGGTCGTTGTGACGTTATTAGATGTAGGTCAGGGTTTGAGCGTGTGGGTACGGCAAGGTGAACGAAATATGCTGTATGACGTTGGTAACCGGTATCGCAGTGGGTTTAACTTAGTAGATGCAGTGATTTTGCCAGAAATGCTAGCCCAAGGAGTTAATCAGCTTGATGTATTGGTCATAAGCCATTGGGATATGGACCACAGTGGTGGCCTGAATACACTGTTACAGCAGAAAGTGGTAAAGCGCCTAATACTGCCTTCTGAAAGTAAACCAAAGCGAGAACAAGCTTTGGTTACGTCGGCAATAGAGGTGAGTCGGTGTGCTAGTACATCTTGGGAAAATCTCTGGAAAGACTCCAGTACCCAACTAATGTGGCGCCAAATTGCTTTGGTAGATTATGGCCTAACTGGCAACGATGCTTCTTGTGTGATATTGCTTAATTTGTTTGGACGCCAGGTGTTGATTGCCGGAGATATTGAAGCTAAGGCAGAATCTGTATTGATAGAGCTAGCTGGTAAATCGGATACAATGTCCCTTGTTAGCGATGTGCTAATCGCTCCCCATCATGGCAGTAAAACGTCATCCACAAAAGAATTTTTAAATTATGTAATGCCTGCCTATGTATTGGTTTCTGCTGGAAACAACAATTCATATGGCCACCCTCATAAAAACATCACCAGCGCCTATTGGGGTAACGGCAGCCATTGGTTTAACACCGGCCGTCACGGTCAGATACGGGTGATATTTGAAGCTGATGGTGCCTACCGAGTGATTCCGCATGTGCCCTAACGACGCTGCATATTAGGACTATACATATGCGCTATAGATAAGTGCTTGATAGCCCTGAGGTCTGGGTTATAATGATTCCATAGAGGCATGCATATGCATTGATGCGAGATGCCAGCCAAATGAAAGCCAAGCACAGACTTAACATGGAACATAGGTGACTCAGAAAATACTCAACGCATGGTATAGAGGGGCTTGGTGGTTATACTTATTACAACCCTTTGCTAGTCTGTACCTATGGCTTAGGAGTTGGCACCTTTCAAGGCAACCCAAACCAGGAAAAAATCCGCTGCCTCTCGTCGTCATCGGTAATATTACTATTGGCGGCACGGGTAAAACGCCGTTGGTGGTAGCCCTTGTTATGGCATTAAAAAGTAAAGGGTTGCGCTGTGCCATCATTAGCCGAGGGTATGGTGGCACGGTAGGGGCTGGGCCACATTGTGTCAGTAAAGAGGACGACGCATATACCGTTGGTGATGAACCGTTATTGATGAGTCAGTTAACGGGTGTACCCGTGGTGGTGGGTTGGTGCCGGAAATCCAGTATTGCTTGGCTGGCACAGAAAGAGCAATTTGACCTAGTCATTAGTGATGATGGCTTGCAGCATAGCGCCATTAAAGGTGATGTGGAATGGTGTTTGATTGATGGCAGCCGTGGCATTGGCAATGGCTTGTGCATTCCCGCTGGGCCGCTGAGAGAGCCAGCCACCAGGCTATCCCAAGTGAATCAAGTGTTTACTACAGGCGTGCCTAATAGCACTATAAACGCAAACCTTGAGGACTATATGCAAGGGCACACTCTATGTCATCTGCAACCTAAACTTGGTCAGCTAAAACGAGTCTTTGATGATTTAGATGTCCCTTGGCCAGATGTTGAAAAGCCAATTAGCGCAGTAGCTGCCATAGGTCATCCAAAACGTTTTTTTGACGATTTACGTCATCTTGGGTATGAGGTTGACGGCCAAGGGTATGCAGATCATTATCAATTTAAAGCACATGATCTGCCACAACACACACTAATTATGACAGCTAAAGATGCTGTAAAATGTAAAGTATTAGCCCAAGCTAAAAACAACGAGCCACCCATGCCGTGGTTATACGCAACTCAATCATTAACTATTGCACCTGCGCAAATAGACGCGCTGTTGTTACAATTAGGTTTATAACCTATCACACCCATTGAATAAGGATTCCCATGGATAAGAAGTTATTAGAAGTTCTTGCCTGCCCAGTGAGCCACGGCCAACTATTTTATCACTCACAGACGAATGAACTTTTTTGTCCTGCCAGCGGTTTAGCTTATCCTATTGATGCGGGTATTCCCGTGTTACTAGAAGCGCAAGCACGGCCCCTTACTGATGAAGAGAAGCAAGCTTAATGGCTTTTACTGTGGTGATCCCAGCACGGTTTCATTCTAGCCGCCTGCCTGGCAAACCTCTATTGGATCTTGGTGGTTTAAGTATGCTGCAGCGAGTGTACCAGCAGGCATGTAAGAGTGATGCATCGCAGGTCTACATAGCGACAGACCATGTGGACACGTGCAAAGACTTAGTGCATATGCGTGGATTCCTTGCTTCAGTGGCCCTGGAAAGTTAATGGAACTGCAGCGCGATGTTAGCTTAAAACCCCATAATACGTTTAGCTTAGACGTTAAAGCCGCCTATTTTGTTGCTATAAACTGTATTGATGATTTACGCGAAGCGCGAAAATTTTGTCAAAACAAACGGTGCTCATGGTTGCTTATAGGTGGTGGTAGCAACCTTGTATTGACTCA
>Ga0307993_1000183_pt1 | contig 20789 bp, 29 predicted proteins | sample EllFjometagen260_FD_203163 | JGI IMG/M metagenome (GOLD analysis project Ga0307993, IMG submission 203163) | Marine microbial communities from Ellis Fjord, Antarctic Ocean - #260 | ecosystem: Environmental > Aquatic > Marine > Unclassified | place: Southern Ocean | collected 2014-11-02 | reverse complement strand
TAATACCAGAACCATCACTTGGTGATTTCAGAAGATACCGATTAGCCCAGGAGCGGTACAACGCAATGGCCCCATTAAATAATCATTAATAGTTAACAAAAGTGTTATACATGTAAACAGAAGTGTTGTATAATAGTTGCAAGTTAAGAAAACAACGCAACGGAGCAACATATGAACATTTTAGACTTAATGACAATCGCAGAAGAACTTACTAACGATTTAGCTTTTAAATGGAGCATTAATAACAACTCAGTTGAGAATATGCAAATGGTTCTTCGCGCTAACGGCTATGACCATTCATACGAAACTGCCGACCTTCTAGTGTCAGGTGGCTTAGTTAAGCAGTAACAATAACGGGGCTTCGGCCCCAATGGAGCATCACATGACTACCTGGTACATCATTTCACAAACACGTTACAGCGAAAACACTCCAGAGTACGGGCATGGAGAATGGCCTACAATTACAGACAAGGTTACTTTACGAGTTAAAGCAGACACTAAGCGTAAAGCTCAGAACCTTGCTAAGAAGATTAGCCCTAATAAGTATATTTTTAGCGGGATACTTGCTAACCAAGTATTTACCACTTCAGAAGTGCAAGACAGACCGTGGATTGATCTTAATGGTCTAACACTTTAATGCAATAACGGGGCTTTGGCCCCAAGGGAGCATCACATGAAAAGGCTTGAGTCAGACACATTTAATCCTTACACACTAATAAATGTAGATATTGGCGGCGTACAGTGGACTGATTATCCAATGTTTACTGAAGCCAATGTATTGTATGCAGAAGCAAGTGACGGCAGACCTTTGACTGATGATGAGTTAACACTGCTTGTTGAAAAGTATCCAGACTTTGCTAGGGAGATGGCTTGTGAACAAATACCCTTTTAGAGACCGTATAAACCCCAGTAAGCTGGTTGAAAAGATCGATAAGCGTGATAACACCACAAGGACGCTTAGTTGCTTAGGCGTGATAATTGGGGTAGTGTGCTGGTTATGGTTCATTGATGGAATATTGGGATGAGTAACGAGCATTACCGGTCAACTTACTATTCAAAAGAAGAAGCTGAAGAAGTTGTGAAGAAGAATGAAGACATGATGAACGCTAGAGGCAGACAGATAACTGCCGCTAGGCGTGGAGCGGATGCAATCAAAGAAGCCAACCAGATGGGTATGACTATTGCGGAATATCTAGAACTGATTGAATAACGTGGTATAATCAACCATTAAGTTAACGTCCACCCCGAAGCGGAGACAGACATGGCACGACCAACGAAATACACACCTGAGTTATTAGACAAAGCTGATGATTATCTAAACAACTGGATAGGCAGACGGCTATTCCCTAGTCACCAGGATATGTGCTTACAATTGAAGATAAGCGAGTCAACTTTATACGATTGGGCTGGTAAACACGAAGAGTTTTCGGAGATATTGGCTAGGGTTAAGCTAACCCAGTTCGTAGTGACTATGGATGGCGGCATGAGCGGTGAGATGAACGCTAACCTGGTTAAGCTATTAATGGGTAAGCATGGACTGTCTGATAAGTCGGTAGTAGACCAGACAAGTAGTGATGGCTCAATGTCTGCACCTACAGTAATACAACTAGTGGCTAAAGAATTTGGTGAGCTGTAGTGTCTACAGTAGACGTAGAGCTACCACCTAAGCTAGTACCAATATTCCAGGGTGAAGCACGTTACAGGGCAGCTTATGGCGGTCGTGGCGGTGCTAAGTCTCGTGCCTTTGCTATGATGACTGCTGTGTGGGGTTACAAGTTTGGTAAGAGTGGGCGTACAGGTCAGATCTTGTGCCTACGCCAATACATGAATAGTCTTAGCGAAAGCTCATTTGCAGAGATTAAAAGCGCAATACAAGCAGTGCCATTCCTTAACGATTACTACGAGTGTGGCGACCATTACATCCGCAGCAAGGATGGTAGGATCAACTACAGCTTTGCAGGCTTAACACGCAACATAGACAGCATTAAGTCAAAGGCCCGTATCATACTGGCATTCATTGATGAGGCAGAGACAGTAAGCGAAGAGGCTTACATGAAGCTTTTACCATCTATCCGTGAAGAAAACTCCGAGTGCTGGGTAATATGGAACCCACAGTCAAAAGATTCAGCCACGCACAAACGGTTCCGTGAAAGCACACCTGAAAACTGCAAGATCACAGACATTAACTGGCAAGACAATCCTTGGATGCCTGAAGTGTTAACTAGCCAACGCCTGGAAGATCTACAGCTTAGGCCAGACACCTATGGTCATGTATGGGATGGTGATTTCCTGGAGTTCCCAGAAGGTGCTTTTTGGCTGCGTGAAATCAATACTGCTAAAGCTGATGGCAGGATAGGCAAGCTGCCAGTAGTAGAGGCTCATCCATGTATGACGTTCTGGGACATTGGCGCTAGTGATGGCTGTGCAATATGGGTAGTGCAAAAGGTAGGGTTAGAGTTCCGTCTAATAGACTTCTATGAAGCATGGGGCGAATCATACAGCCATGCGGTGAAGTGGATTAAATCGCTTGATATGGTGTTTGAGGATATGTACCTGCCACATGATGCCGATCATAAGCGCCAAGGCCAGGTTACTAACAAGTCACCAAAGCAGATGCTTAAAGAATTAATGCCATCATCTAACTGGCGCATCGTCCCACGCATTCAGGATCTACTGTGGGGAATACAGCAAACGTCAGACATGTTCCCTTACTTGTACATCGATGAGGTTAAATGCGCTAAAGGTTTAGATCATCTCAAATCCTATCGCCGCAAGTGGTCAAATAGTGAGCAACGCTGGTCGCATATACCAGACAAGTCTGAAGGCCATTCAGAGGCTGCTGACGCGCTTAGACAGATGGCCCAAGCATTCGCTGCTGGTGATCTAGGACGTGCCAAGAAGAAGCATCGTGGAGCCTTAAAACGTGGACTTAAAGGTATGGCTTAGTTGTGATATAATCGGGCTATATTTATTGTGAGGTATTTGCCATGAAAGCTACTAAACCAAAAAAGAAGCCTGTAAAGAAGCCTAAGAAGAAAGGCGGGTACTTTCTGTAATGAGCTTACTTGATGATTACATGGCGCAGGTACAGGATTACAAGAAGGCTGGCTCCATTGGTGCTGGCTTACTTCCAGATAGACCTGATATCAATCTAGGGCCAAAAGGTCTACTAAGTCAAATGCAGTCAGCAGAGGCCATGTATATGGGTCGTGTTGCTGATCCGCTATCGTATTACCAGCAAAACCCTGAAGCACAAGGCTTACTTGATGTATCACCAGAGCTAGACCTAATTGATATGGCTACGGGTGGAGGCAAGATGGCTATGATTTCTGCAGCTCGTAAAGCAGGCAAGAATGCTGGCTCACAATACAGTAATCTAGACTTTGATAAGCGCTTTAGCCCACGTAAAAATGAAAAAGATTTGTTTAGGCCGAATGTGACCGATACGAACCAACTGGTTCCAGTAAAGCGTTTAGCCTTTCAAGATCTTGAAGGTAGGCCATATGTTTCGACCATGTCAGATCGCACTGCTGCTGGTGGAATACTTGAAGGCATTGGTGACAAAGATCTAAAGTATGGCGTACCACTTACTGGGGGCCAGGACTACATGAGGTCTCACCGTGATATGTGGGCTTCAGGTAATTCTGTGACCCCAAACATGGTTAGAGGCGCTCAAGAAATGCAGGCGAAAACTGGTGAAAACCCTATTTTCATGCCTTGGCGTATGGCACCAACTGGTGGTGATTTTGCCCATAAGACAGGCCATACTATGCTTTCATACGCAGCAGAGAATATGCCAGCGAAGGTTAAGAAGTCGCTTAACTCAGATATAAAGAAATTGATTCCTGATTGGGTAGGTCTTGATGATCCAAAAAGCCTAAATCAGTATGGCGCATTGCCAGATAAAAAGCGCAAATTTCTTATGAATATGATGGATAAGAATTACAGGGATAAAGGCGGTATATCTGTGACTCAAGCTAGATTAGCTGTGTCTGATCAATCCCAATTAAACGCACCAGTTAGTGGCTTCCAGAATGTTGGCCTATTCGATATGGATAGAGGTAACGTACCAGGAGGCGGTAATGCAACTTATCCATCTAGTGTTGGTGGAGATTACCTTGGAACTCTTGATACAGACATCACTGCAATGGATTTAAACCCAGAACGATTGGTAAGGGCTGCAAACAAGAAGGGTGAATTTAAAACTGGCCCACAAGGCATAGATCTTTTAAGCACTAGGGACGCACCTCGAAGGGCTATGGAAGTCGGTACCTGGGGTGGAGTTATTACTGAAGAGCTTATTAGGGACTTGGCATCCAAAGGCTTTAAGATTGATTCTAACGGCGTTATAACAGCTATCGCTGCAACAGGTGCAGGTTTATTTGGTGCCGGCATGGCCCAGGAAGAGTCAGCGGGGGTGTTTTAATGAAGCAATTTGAAAACGAAGTAGACCCGTTTAAAGACTATGGGTTGCTTGATTCTTTGTCGGACATAAACCCTTTGACTGTGGCTTCCAATCCTCACGATTATGGAATGCATATGCTGTTTCCAGATAAGATTAGACGTAAGCTAGAAGCTAATTACAGGGAGCTTGGAAATAAGCGAACAGATCGTGGGTTGCTAGACATGGCGATTAACTTTGCTGGTGGATATGATTGGGCAGCTAGGGATGGGGTAAGTAACCAGGCAGCTCAAGAGATGGCTAGGCATTCCCAGAGCAGGGATTATGATGATAGACCTTATGATACCGTCAACGATTACTACGAAAACCTAGCTGGTATTAACCTGGCGGGCCAGTCTACAGAAAGATTGTCTGATAGTGATTTAATGGAACTTGCGGTACAATACGCTAAAGATAGATATAGCAGACAATCACAGGCAGGGAATTAATGGCTATTTCAACATACGCAGAGCTAAAGGCTTCAATCGCTAACTTCTTAAACCGCGATGACCTAACGGCTACTATTCCAGATTTCATTGCTTTGGCAGAGTCTTCTATCAGTAATGAGGTGCGTCACTGGCGCATGGAAAATAGGGTTGAGACTACAATTGATAGTCAATTTACTGCTATTCCTACCGATTGGCTGGGTACTATCCGCTTCCATTTAGCTACTAATGGCACTACCGACTTGCGGTATTTATCACGCGCTGAAATACAAGAGATGCGAGCCAATAGAGATGATTCTACAGGCGTACCAAGGTTCTATGGTCATTCAGCGGGTCAGTTTGAGCTTATGCCTACGCCAGATGGCTCGTATAGTGGTATACTGAACTATTACTCCAAGATACCAAGTTTATCCGATAGTGGGACGACCAACTGGTTGTTAACTCATTATCCAGATGTTTACCTGTATGGTGCTTTGTTACACTCTGCTCCATACTTAAAAGAAGACCAACGCGCCCAAACATGGGCTGCTTTGTACACCACGGCTGTAGAGCGTATTAATGACGCAAGCAGTAAATCAACCGCGTCTGGCTCTGGCCTTCGCTTAAATATTAAGGCTTATTAATATGTCATTTACAACTTTGCTAGAAAACGAATTATTAGATCATGTGTTCCGTAATGCGGCTTACACTCCACCATCTACTGTTTATGTAGGTCTTTACACCTCTGCAACCACAGGGTCTGGTGGCGGTACTGAAGTAACAGGTGGTGGATATACCCGTCAAGCTATGGCTTTTGACGCAGCTACATCTAGTGCAATTGATAATACATCTGCAGTAGAATTTGCTACAGCTACAGCTAACTGGGGTACTGTAACTCATACAGCTATTCTTGATGCTGCTTCTGGCGGTAATATGCTTGCTGAAACATCACTTACAGCTAGTAAAGTTATTAGCACTGGTGACGTATTCCGCTTCCAGGCTGGTGAATTTGACATTGCACTAAGCTAGAATGAATGGCTATGGCGCAGGATTATATGGGCCTAACATATATGGGCAAGCTGCCTATGTAGACGCTGTCGCGGCAGTTAATGCCGCTTCAACGGTAACGGCGAATGCTGTTAAATTAAAGTTTGGCTCTGCTAGCGTCTCGACCGCCTCTGTAATCACAGCGGCTGGTATAAAGGCCCAGTTGGGTGTTGCTTCTATTTCCACTACCTCAACGGTAACGGCTAAAGGACAACAAGCTGATCAAGGCATAGCCTATGTAACCGCCACATCTTCTGTCGGGGCTACTGCTGTTGCTCAATACAATAGCAATGCTTCAATAGATATTGTTAGCGCTGTATCAGCCGATTCTCAAGCTGTACGCCAGGGTAATGCTAACGTTAATGCTGTATCTACTACTTCAGCAGTTGCTGTTTATGCGGTTGGCGGTAGTGCAAGTAGTCAAACAGTGTCTAGTGTTGTCGCTAATGCTGAACGCTTAATACAAGGCATTGCATCTGTGTCTGCATCTAGTAGCGTAACTGCTGCTGGTAAAAAGTTCCTAAGTGGATCTGCTAGTATTGATGCTACCAGCACATTGACGGCAACACCTACAAGGGTTCATAACCCAGAAGCAAGTATTGAGGCAATATCAAGTGTTACTGCCACAGCAGGTGCTATAAGATCTGGTGATGCAAATATCAGTACCATTTCTAGTATTAATGCTAACGCTTCTATTATTTGGTTTGGTGCCGCCTTGTCTAACACTTTGTCTAAAGTAACGGCAGAGGGTAGATACAAGTACAGGCCTATACCAGTTAATGATGCTGTATGGGTGGAAATTCCAGTTGGGCAAAGCGGCTTAGGCTGATTTATAGTACAATACAAACAGATTAATGAATAGGATAGTGCAATGGCTGATACAACAACACCCAATTATGGCTTAACAAAGCCCGAAGTAGGAGCAAGTGCTGATACTTGGGGTACAAAGCTCAATACAAACATGGGCTTGATCGACACCCAGATGAAGTCTTCTGCTGATCTAGGTGGTGCTGCTTTGCCTAAAGCTGGTGGAGCCTTAACTGGTGCAGTCACAACTAACTCTACCTTTGATGGTCGTAATGTATCAGTAGACGGTTCTAAGCTAGATGGCATTGAATCAGGCGCTACAGCAGACCAAACAGCAGCACAGATACTTACTGCCGTTAAGACGGTTGATGGTAGTGGCTCAGGGTTGGACGCTGACTTACTTGATGGTAATCATGCTTCAGCTTTTCTTACACCTACAGGGGATGGCTCTCAGTTAACAGGCGTACAGCCTTTCCCGACTAACACTGTAATGGTATTTTACCAAACAGCAGCACCTACAGGTTGGACTAAAAGCACTAGCCACAACAACAAGGCTTTGCGAGTAGTTAGTGGTAATGGTGGTGGTTCAGGTGGTACGCATGGACTATCTAGCCCACCAAGCACAGCTCACACGCATACAGGTGGATCACACACTCACACAAGTGCTGCTCACACCCACGGTCAAGCATCGCATACACACAGCATTGGCGCTCACAGTCACGGTAATAACTTGTCTGCTGCTGCTCATACGCTTAGTGCAGCTCAGATGCCTAGCCATAACCACAGCTACAGTAGAGGTGCTATACAAGCCTTTGCGGGTATACCATCTAACGGATACGGTCAGGTATTTAACTACAACCAAACTGTAAATACAAACTCAAAAGGCAGTAGTAACTCTCATAGTCACAGTATGTCTGGTAGTGTTAGTAGTAAGTCAGCGTATAACTCTGGATCTGGTGGCAACCAAACCACCAGCTCAACCACTCCAGGCGCTACTGGCTCATCTGGTACGCAGACTACTAGCTCTGCTGGGCCTACGGCATTTGCTCCACAATATATTGACGTAATAATCTGTACAAAAAACTAGGAAACAAAATATGGCTGTAGTAGTAGAGTATAATTGTCCATTAGGTTCCACCTGCGAAACTGCAGAGAACAATGTGATTAAAAGATGCGCCTGGTACACAAACATAAAAGGCACTGATCCAAACACTGGTGATGAGTTAGATGATTGGGGCTGTGCATTGTCATGGCTTCCAACATTACTTATTGAAGGTGCCGCACAATCTAGAGGCACTTCAGCAGCCGTAGAATCATTCCGTAATGAAATGGTTAAATCAAATGATTTGTCTAGGGAATTGCTGATTTCCACGGATAAGAACTTAATAGGTAAGTAAAATGGCAACAGTAAACGTGGTAACAGAAGATAAGGTAATTGTTGTAGATGGTGAGGCACGTAATGCTGATTACACATTCCCGGCCGCCCTATGGGCCATCCAATGGGATGGATCTACTGGTCATGCTGAATGGACTAATGGGGCAAACACAGACATTACATCTACAGATGTTGATTCGTACATTGCGATGTGGACACAAAACCCACCACCAGCAGAAGTGCCAGTGACCCCTCTAACGGCTCAAGAAATAATTAACAATGAAAGTTTGATCTATTTAGCAAGTACAGATTGGTATGTAACTCGCTTTGCTGAGAAAGGTGTGGCTATTCCAGCCGATGTGTCTGCAGCTAGAGCTGATGCTAGAGCAGCAATTGTAGCTTAACTAAGATTTTTTATTAACGTTGTGAGGCAGGCTAATGTTATTTAATTTCAAAAAGAAAAAATTAGTATTAGACTGCTTTACCTCCGAATCCCATGTTTTCAATTTGCAGCCTATTCAAAAGGCTAGTAATTTTATTCCTCAATGGTGGTCTAACCTTCCTACCTACAAGGAATTAAATATGCCTTTTGGTGGCTACGAAAATATGAGAGGGTGCAGAGGTTTTACAAACTTGTATTCTAAAGGCTTTATCTTACCCTTATGGTCAGATGCGGCTTTTGAGATAGCACCTAAAGGTGAGCTAGGTTTTAATTCATTTTTCGCAGATGAAAATACTCAAGTAGATCTTCATCATGACGAACAACGTGGATCATATTTAAGTAGCTTAGACTACCAGCACCTAAAGATAATAAGCCCTTGGCTTTTTAGGTGTAATAAAGATATAAGCTGGATGTTTCAGCAACCTACTTGGAATTATGAAAAACCTGAAGACATAATCATACCCCCTGCGATAGTTGATTTTTCTGGCAATTCATCAACAAATATTAACATTGCACTTCCTCGTGATGATAATAGCAAACAAATTCTGATTAAATTTGGGACGCCTATGGCCCACATCATACCTTTAACGGATAGTAAAGTTGAATTAAAAAATCATCTTATAAGTGCGTCAGAGTATATGAAAATTGGTAAAGCAGAGCGTAGGGTGGCCTTTGGTAATTCTTACATCAAGCGAAAGCAAGCAAAATCAAAATGCCCGATGGGTCATTAGGGTTTGAAAATTATGCGTAAATTAGCGCTTATAGCTTTTCTATTACCTTCATTGGTTATGGCAGAGCCTATAGTCACCAACTCCACTACCGATAGTAAGGTTCACACTACTGGTGAGGTAACTACAACGCTTAAATCTCCACCACCATCTGCTATATCACCGTCATTGTCTGGAGGTAATACAGACTCATGTACAGTCGGTGTGGCGGGTGCAGTTCAGACTCAAATCTTAGGTATATCAGCAGGCACAACCACTCGTGATCTCAACTGTGAACGCCTGAAGAACGCCAAAACACTATACGACATGGGCATGAAAGTAGCAGCCGTTTCGGTTCTATGCCAGGATTTGCGAGTGTTCGATGCTATGATAATGGCTGGCACACCTTGTCCGTATAACGGAATTATAGGTTCTGATGCGAAGATTGCATGGGAAAATGATGAAGCCAAAGTGCCTAAGCCAGAAGTAATAACCAAGTATGACACTAAAGAGTTTTTACTTAGCGTAGGCGGTGCTGTACTAAGCTTATTGCTATTTTTATGAGTAGGCTGGCTGTTGTAGCTTTATTGGCAACATACGCCATAAACGCTCACAGTGAATACTTGTACGGCATTACAGGCAATCTAGCTGGTGCTGGACACACTTGGGGTATGAACAACATTGGCCCTAATGGGTCGCAAGGATTAAGGGTTAACGGTGTTTATTACCAGTATACGCCTGTAAAGAATACAGAAGACGATATGTTGGTTCATGTGCGCAACAAGAAGCTTGGCGTAGCAGGTGAATACATATTTTCTAATACGGATGATTGGAGTGGGTTGCCAGGTGGTATACCTATAACCAAGGGATTTGCCGTAGATAACCTACCTATTGAGCTGTGGGGTGACGGATCGATTGATGTGGAAGGCACTGGCTCAGTTACTGATGCTAACGTCATATACAGCTATAAATACAACAACGATTGCTTAACTCCAATGTCTGATCCATCTTGTCCTGGCTACACTGAAGCAGTTTTAGCTATGATGGTTGTAGATGCTAAAGGTTATGACCCACTTGCTGATGGCAACGTGACTGATATAATAGATGAAAAGGTTGAGCTTGAAGATGCTCCAAAGCAAGAAGATGAAGAAGTTGAAGAGAAAGAAAAGCTGCAGAAGCTTCTTAGTGGTGTAAATGATTCAATACTTTTTGCTAATGTAACGGCACAAAACCTACTGATGTCTAGTATGTCGCTTAGTATGAAATTAAACTCATATTACGACAAAAAGATTGCAGGTGGTGAGTATGAAGATAAGGTTGTTATGGATGGCGGTGAGCTACCTGACAACAAAAAAGGCGCAAGGTCTGGCCTGGCACAGCAACTATTGCACACTGAAATGGTTAGCTTGCAGTATGATAAACAGGAGTAGGTCATGAAAAAAGTATTGGTAGCTAGCGTATTGCTTGCATCATCTGTATCAGTAATTGCAGGGGATGTACCAATCTCAGGCAGTGTACAAACACGCTGCTTAATCACTACAGACACTAATGGTGTGTTTGGTAACCCTCTACCTAGTAAGCTTAGTACAGCGTCAGCAGATGGTGGAGTAGTGCCTGTTGTACGGTACGATGTAACACTAGCAGACGCTTACATTGCTAAGGTGACAACACCTACCGCGTTTAGCGCAAGCCCATCTCTATCGGACTCTGTAACCTGGACAGGTACTACAGCAGTTAGTAAAACTAGTGATGCGGCTATGTCTGGCTATGAGGCAGCAAAGGTTACTTACGGCTCAACGACTCAGTTTGACTTAACGAAGGCTGGATCAACATGGTTCTCATCTACAGCTACGGCAGTGTACGGGGTTAACAAATCTTTCCCTGGCGGTAATTACACAGCCATAGTATTGGCTGAATGTATTGCTAAATAGTATACGGGCTGCACTTATATTACTGGCTTTGCCATTTGGTAGTGCTTTAGCTCATGAAATGACACCGACTTACCCGAAGTTTAGTGAGTCGTTTATGTCTGGCATATCTGTGACTACGCTTAATATATTTAATAAGCGGAAAGATGTGTCTTACTATGAAATAGGTGTATTTACCAAGGAATGGAAGCCAGTTGCATTTGTTTCTCAGTACAAGGTAATACCTATGAAATATTTAGACACTTTGTCGTTTGACCTATATGTGAATAACTCATCCTTACATACCGTAGTATACATTTGTTCTATATCAAAACTTGGGGCTGGCTCCACTGTGGCTTCAAAGATATGCTCAAGGGTTAAGTGATGAAAAGGCTACTGCTGTTGGCTCTATTGGTTGCTAACCCTGTATGGGCCAGTAACTCGCTGTCATTACAGCTACCAGGCAGTAACAGTAGTTATCAGTCAGATAAGTTTAAAACAGGTGACATGGATTGCTCAAACGCGATAGGTGGCACAATAAACCTAGAATTTGGCGTTACAGGCATCATAAACAACGCAGCAAGCTTATTTAGCTCATCAAATGAAAGCCCACAATCAAAAGACATAGGTGTTTTCGCCAGGATAATTATGCCGTTGAATGCTCCAGAAGAGCGAATTAACTGCAACACGCTGTACCAGCTAGAGCTAAATAAGAAGCGATTAGAGATCATGAAACTAGAAACAGAGCTAAATGCTTTAAGACGATTACAGCTAGGCGAATGACATGGCAGAAATAGAATATGGTGGTGTTAAATTAGGTGGCAGCAAGTTGCTTCTGATAGTTCCATTGATCGGTACTATAGTAGGCGGCCTGTGGGGTGGATTTGAAGCGTATCAGCGATACCTGGACATGGAGGCTCGAATCAGTGAGTTTGTGGCGCCTGACTTGTCTGACTACGATAAGCGCATAGCTATAATGGAAAACAAGTTTTCTGTCATAGATAAAGGTACCGCTCTGCTTGAGGATGAAATATCGTCAATTAGGCTAGATACTGATGAGCAATACCTCACTATAAAAGACCTAAAAAAATCCATGCGTGATGATATAAACCGTCAAGAAAAGATAATTGACAGGGTTGAAGACGATATATCTAAGATAGAAATTGATGTAAGAAATACCATAGATGTGGCTGATGGTCGTTTTGAGAGCAAGCGTGATCAATTACAGAATGATTATGAACAGAAATCTGATACAATACGGGCAGATGTAGAACGAAAATTGTCCGAGCTTGAGTCAACGCTTAATAATAAGCTCCAGAGGGCTTTGGACAATCCGCTAGCGAATTAATAGGATTTACACGATGTCAGGTATGCCAGATTTTGAAGCGGGTCAGTTGGTTGCTGCGGTTACTCAGTTGAATAAAGATGTTGAGTCGCTAACAATTACAATGACCAAGCTAAATGATAGATTGGCGGCACAAGAGATACAGCTAGCCAAAGGTAAAGGAATGGCAGCAGGCGTGATTGTTTTAGCTGCTTCTTTAGGCGGTGTTTCATCGTACATAATGAACAAAATGTGAGGCACTTATGGCACTTATCCCACTAGACCTACCACCAGGCGTATATCGCAATGGTACAGATTTACAGTCACAGGGCAGGTGGCGTGATGCTAACTTAGTTAGATGGCATGACAACACACTTAGACCTATAGGTGGCTGGCGTACCAGGGCGGATACAGCTAGTGCTGGTCAAGTTCGTGGTTTACACGCATGGGGTGAGAACGGTGGTGATCGCTGGATAGCTGCAGGCAGTTACAATAAATTGTATGCCTATAGCGCAAGTGGTACTCAGTTCGACATAACGCCTACTGGCTTAACAGTGGGCAATGAAGATGCTGTACAAAGCGCTGGATTTGGCGATTCATTCTATGGTCTAGAATACTATGGTGTGCCTCGCTTAGAATTATCTGCAGTTACTCCTGCTACCACATGGGCTATGGATTCATGGGGCGAGTATTTAGTTGCCTGTTCTAGCTCAGATGGAAAGGTATATGAATGGCGGCTTAACACAGGCGTTTTACCTACTGCTGTGGCTAACGCACCTGTAGGCAATAGGTCTATATTAGTTACAGAAGAGCGCTTTTTGATGTGTCTGGGAGCAGGTGGAAACCCACGCTTAGTCCAGTGGTCGGATCGTGAAAATAATACAGTATGGAACCCATTAGCAACTAATGAAGCTGGTAGTTTAGAACTTCAGACTGAAGGCAGTATAGAATGTGGTGTAAGAGTTCAGAATCAGGCGCTCATATTAACCAACGTTGATGCCCATGTAGCTACATATTCTGGCCCACCATACGTCTATGGCATTGAGCGGATAGGTACTGCTTGCGGTATTATCTCAAACAATGCAGTTTCTGTAGTAGATGCTGGTGCAGTTTGGATGGGTGGTAGATCATTCTATTCTTACTCAGGTGGAGCGGTAACAGAGATTAATTGTGATGTGGCTGATTATGTATTTTCGGACATAAACGTAGGGCAGAAAAGTAAGATTTTTGCTGTAGCTAATGCTGCTTTTGGCGAGATATGGTGGTTTTACCCATCAGGCGGCTCTAATGAAAATGATAGGTATGTTGTTTATAACTACAATGACAATAGTTGGTCTATAGGCTCAATGCCTAGAACTTCAGGTGTTGATTCTGGTGTGTTTAGATTCCCTATTTTCACGTCTGCCACAGACAAAAAACTATACGAACAAGAGGTTGGATTTAACTATGATGGTGCAGAACCATTCATAGAGTCTGGCCCAATATCCATTGGCAATGGCGAAAACGTGATGTCAGTGGTTCAAATGATTCCCGATGAGAAAACGCAAGGCGATGTTGACGCTACTTTCAAAACTAGATTCTATCCCAATGATGTGGAAAGAACATACGGCCCATACAATATGTCTAACCCCACTAGCCTACGCTTTACTGGTAGACAGGTCAGGGTTCGGATTGAAGGCGCTGTTAATACTGATTGGCGTGTTGGTATTAACCGACTTGAGGTCGTGGCTGGGGGAAGGCGATAATGAGCATTATAGAAAACCCACCAAGGGTACTAAACTCTAATTGGGCGCAATGGGCGCAGCGTTTAACTATCTGGCTTGCTAAAACTCGAAGTGAATTACGTCATAAAGGCACTACAGAGTCAGCAACAGAAGATGGTATTTTGCTGTGGGATGTAGCTGGATACCCTGTCGTTTCAATTAATGGTGCTTATGTACCTATTCAGATTACTAGAGGTTATACAGTGTCGGCATTGCCTACTGGTGTCATTGGTCAACGGGCCTATGTGACAGACGCAGCCTCACCCAGTTTTGGCTCTGCGGTATCTGGTGGCGGTGCGGTGGTTATACCCGTATTTAGAAATGCTAGTGCTTGGATTGTTGGGTGACTGAGTTACAACGCTGCAAAGGCTGGATTGAAGCGGCTTTAGAATATGGCGGTGGGACTCACTTATTTGAAGATATTGTTGAGTCTATTGCCTCTGGAAAGATGCAGTTATGGCCTGCTAAAGACTCATGCCTTGTTACAGAAATTACAGTATACCCAAGGAAAAAGGTGCTTCATGTATTCCTTGGCGGTGGTGACCTCAATGAAATTTTGGGTATGCACCAATCAGTGGTACAATGGGCCAAAGACCAAGGTTGCGAAAGTCTTACTATGACAGGTCGCCAAGGCTGGGTTAAGGCATTAAAAAATGATGGCTGGAAATCACAGCTAGTGTTATTAGAGAAGAGGTTCTAGGTCATGTCAAAAGGCGGTTCGACTACACAAAGCACAGATATTCCAAAATGGTTGGAAGACGCAGCTAAAGAAAACATTAATAAAGGTCGTGATGTCGCAGGTATAGGTTACACGCCTTACTATGGCCCAGAAGTGGCAGCCTTTAACCCAATGCAACAGCAGTCTATGCAATCTACTGGAAGCGCAGCTAGCGCCTTTGGATTGGCCCCACAGGGCTTTGACGCTACAGCAGGTATTCCACAAGCTCAAACATTCGCAGGAGGCGTACAAGGCTATTCCAGCGCACCTATATTTGAACAAGCTTTAAGCAGCCTACAGCAAAACCGTCCAGGACAGTTTGATGCTATCAGCAATATGTTTATTGACCCATTTACTGGATCAGCAGCTTCAAATGGCTCTTCATCTTCAAATGCCTACGCAAATTCACCAGAACAAATGAACCAGATGTTTAGCAATAGCCCTACTAACTTCAGTCAAGGTGGTGGTAATACCTCACAAGGCAATCAAGGTTTTGGGTATGATCACAGCGGCTATGATCGATTCCCAGCAGATAATGTGGGTGGGTTTGACTACAATAACGATATGTTTACTCGGTCGGATACGGGTGCTTATTACCCAATACAAGAGCAAGCTCAGTTAAAAGATGTGATGGGTATGGGTGGTGGTATTCCAGGATTGATCGGGGATAAGTTAGGTGGCGACAGTAACCTAGTAGGCGGTGCTTTATCCGCTTATGCTGATATGTCACCAATGTCTGACTTTGTTAATCAAGTTCAATATGGTATGAATAAAGGCTCCATGCAACAGTATCAAGCCATGTCTAAGTCTAATCCTGATTGGGCAGGTATGTCTGAGTTTGATAAGGTTGATGCTGCAAAGAAAGCGTATCAGGCAGGAACAGCATTACCAACACCTACTGCTCAAGTAAATGTAGCACCTACACCATATCAAGGTGGCGGCAGAGATCCACAGAGCTATATTAGCGCTGGCTATGATCGATTCCCTAACGTGGAAGTCACTCCATTGGCTAATAATAACATTAGCGGCGAGGCTTTAGACCTTATGTCTATGTTGGATATGGAAATTTCACAAGAAGAGTTAGATGATCGAACGCAAGAAGAAGCCGATAAAAAGCGTATGGCGGCTGAAAAGGCATCACAGTTAGCGCAGAGAGCAGCTGGTGGTGGTGATGGGGGAGGTGCAAGGAAACGATCTTCTGGCGCTGTGGCAAAACAAAGAGGCAACACCTATAGTGGTGGTGGAAAAGCGGCTGCGTCAGGATATGGCGGAATCTCTGGCGGCGGCGGCAGATAAGCTACTAACTTTAAGTAAGGAATAACATCATGGCAGCACCAGCAGGCGGAAACGCACAAGTACCAAGTAATTTCACAGATCAACGGTATCGAGGCGGCTCACCCGACCCTAGAATTAGCGGTATTGGTCAAGGCCCAGCAGGAGTAACCCCTAGAGGCGGGCCGCAACAACTACCACAACCTATGCCTATGCCTGTAGCTCAACAAGCGCCACAGTATGATGTTAATACAGCAGCAGCTCAAGGCTTGCAGGCGGCTCAAATGGGTGCTTCAGCAGAGATGGGCTACAAGCCTATGGCTGTTAATAGCGGTGTTTATAATCCAGCACAGGTAGGAGCTACAGGCTATACTGCTGGCAGTGTAGGTAGTCAGGGTTATAATGCTGCTCAATCTGGCGCAGCTCCAACATTAAGCGCAAGCCAAGTAGCTGGTGGTCAAATAGCTGGCACTGACTTGCAAGCCTATATGAACCCTTATGAAGATCAGGTTGTTCAACAATCGCTAAATGATCTTGAACGTAGCCGACTAATGCAACAGAACATTGGTGGCGCACAAGCAGGTGCAGCTAATGCGTTTGGCGGTTCACGACAAGGTATTGCAGAGGCAGAGACTAACAGAGCTTTTGCAGAACAAGCAGCTCGCACAGCTTCTGGCTTACGTCAGACAGGTTATCAGAATGCACAGCAAATGGCAGGGCAAGACATTGCTACAGGTATGCAAGCAAGCCTAGCTAACCAAGGTGCTAACCTACAGGCAGGCACAACATCTGCTCAGTTAGGGCAACAACGTGCTTTACAGAATCAATCAGCACTAAACCAAGCAGGTCAATTCGGTTCAAGTGCAGCTAACCAAGCAGCATTGCAGAATCAAGCAGCCTTGAACCAGGCTAGACAGTATGGTGCAGGTGCTACTAACCAAGCTTCATTGTCTAACCAAGGTGCTTTTAACCAAGCTGGTCAGTTTAACTCTAGCCAGAATATGCAGGCACAGCTAGCTAATCAACAGGCAGGTCTATCAGGTTCACAGCAGCGCTTACAGGCAGGCTCACAACTAGGTAACTTGTCTAACCTAGGCTTTGGTATGGGTCAAACTATTCAGAATCGTATGGATCAGCAAGGCAGTCAGCAGCAGGCATTGCAACAGCAGTTAATTAACGCTGCCAAGCAACAGTACGCAGGATACACTGGCGCACCAGCAGATTCATTACAGTATTTATTACAAGCGGTTGGACAAGCTCCAGCAGTAGGCTCTACTACTAAGGGCTATACTCCGGGATTATTTGATTACTTATCACTAGGCGCAGGGATGGTTAAATAATGGGTATCTTAGATAGCATTGGCACATTTTTAGGTGATAAAGAGAATCGTCTTAACTTAGCATCAGGCTTTGCAGGAATGAGCGGAAACCCCAATGCGGCTAATATCCAGCAAGGGTATCAAAACCGCTTGGAGGCTTTGCGCGATGATCGTAAGCTAAAAACAGCTACAGATTTAGCTGCAACTCAGGCAACAACTCAACGTAATAGCACAGCGGAAATGCTGCTTGGTATGGGCGGGGAGTATGCAAAAGTAGGCGAGGCATTATTAGCCAAGCAAATTGATGGCGCACAGGCTTGGGCAGAGTTTTCAAGACTAAAGGGCGAAAAGCCAGCTACTACATTTGAGGCAGTTCCCGCTGCTGAAATAACAGCGCGTGGCTTAGACCCTGCGTTACGTTACCAGAAGGATTTGCTAGGTAAGATTCACGTTATTGGCGCTAACGGTACTAGCGTTAAAGTTATTAACGAAGCGCCTCTTGATACAAACCAAAGCGAGCTATTTAAAACTATCCAAAAGGGCGGCGGTGAGCAGGTAAACGCTTACGCGCAAGGGTATGAGCAGGCTAGAGCATCATTAGGTAGTATTGAAACATTGCAGCAGTTAGGTGCAATTATGGATACAACTACCAAGGTGCCAGGATTTATTAGGGATAAAATAGGCGAAGGCTATAGCGGCACTATAGACGCATATAACGCCACAGCAAGGGGTGTAGCGCAGAGTATGCGCGTTCCCGGCTCTGGCCCTATGACCGATAACGACTTTAGAATACTTGTATCCCGCGCTGGTAGCGCAAGTATGAATCCTGATGCAAGAATGGTTATTCAGTCAGGCTTACGAGCAGCAGCCCAAAGAAGGATGGATTTAGGCGAAGCAGCAATGGCTTTCCAGTTAAATGCTACTGCTGAAAACAGAACTATTTACCAAGATAAAGTTAAAGAAATTCAAAATAGACCGTTATTTACTGAGGAAGAAAGAACCTTCCTTAATTCGTTTGGGCCTAAAGTTGATAGTTCTTCTATAGACCAATCGCATAAAACATACTTCGAGCAGTTGCCTAAAAGCAAGCAGGCCCGATTTGCAGCTATGTCACCCGCTACGAAAAAAGCATTTGTCGATGCGTGGTTATCCGGACAGGTGGGGAACTAATATGTCAGCAGAAGACGACTTATGGGCAATTGAATACGGCGAGAAGCCATTAACCGAAGCTGAATTATGGGCTAAGGAAGATGAAAGACTAGCTGGGAAAGGCTCTATTCAAAAGGGAATAGACGCTATAGGTAGCGCTGCTAGCGATGCTGCTGATTGGGTTACTGGCGCTAACGTAGAGGCTGAGATACCTAAACTAAGCGATATTGGCGTAGATAGCCTAGCTATTGGCACTGGTGGTAAGTCATTGATTATGGGCGTACTAGCTTCATCTTCTGATGATGATCGCATTAAAAAGGCATTCCAAGAAGCGATACCTGATTCACAATTCCAGCAGGATAAATTTGGCAACTTGGTTGTTATTGCACCAACTAGCCGTGATGAAAATAGCCAGCCGCTAACATGGGAAAGGTTTTACCCTAACCCATCAGGCGCAGATTTGGCTACAGCGTATAACGTATCAAGTGTTGCATCGCTAGCACAACCTGTAAATAAGTTTATAGGTGGCGGCGGTGGCTGGACTGCTGCTGCGCTTACTGGCGCTACAGAGGGCGGCTTACTAGAGGCGTTTTCATCATATCTTGCTGATGATAAGTACGATGTTATGGAAGTACCTAAAAGCGGTTTTGGCGGATTACTAAGCAAGCCATTTGGCGACTTATTTGGCCTTGCCTATAATAAGATTAAAAGCATAGTAACTAAAGCTAGGGTTGGCGATATGCCTACTGGCGAAGCTGAACAGGCTATAGCAGATGCGCTTGCAGAAGAAGGGTTAAACCCTAACGATGTAATGGATACTGTTTACCGGGAAATGAATACCGATATTGGCGCTGGCGCTAACCCAGCAGACTCGGCAAGGTACAGAACAGCACAAAACTTGCCAACTCCAGTTAGAATGACAAGGGGTGATATAGGCGACGACAAGAGCCGTGAATTGTTTGAGGATTCAGTACAATCTGGTACATACGGCCCTTCTGCAAGAGAAGAAATGCAGACGTTACGAAACAACCAAGTTACTGACATTAACCAGAACTTAGACCAGATTCAGCATCAAATGGCTGGCGTAGATGGTCAGGTAATAGATAAAAGGGCTGGTGGCGTACAGGCCCAACAGGAGCTTGTGCTTGCAAAAGAGGCACAAGGTCAGGCTAGAAATGATGCGTATGACGCAGCCAGAGCAAGTGTTGCATTTATTGACCCAGAAGCAGGCGGTCAAATAGCGGGTACAATATTGCAGAATGTGCGGACTAATTTTAGCCCTACTAACGCGCCTCAAGCATTTAAGATTTTTAATGATGAAATGGCTCCGTTATTGCAAGAAGGTCAGTCATTAAGGTCTATCTTTGAAACTAGGCAGATACTTACTCAGCACGCAAAGCAGGCTGGGCCAGAGGGTGCTGCTGCTGCTGCAATGAACCGACAGCTAGATAACCTGCTAATTGACCAAGCAAATGATTTACTGCTTTACGGTGACTCTAAGGCTGTAGGAACTTGGCTTGATGCTATAGGCAAGCACAAAGACTTTATGAGGAAGTGGGAAGATAACGGTATATTAAAAGAACTAACCTCGGAAGGAATACGCGATGGCGAGAAGGTTTTAAATAAAGGCGCTGATGATGTAGCTAACGCCATATTTGGACTTTCATTAAGCCCTAACAGAACAAACATGACACGCGATCTAATTACCTTGAAGAAGGATTTATCGCCTGAAACTTGGAACAGCTTGCGCCAAGAGTTTTTCATTAAATTGTCTGAAAAGATGATGAAAACAGACGGGACTTTGCAAGGTACAACCTTTGCTACGTCTTGGAATGAAATCAAGAAGAACAAAACTTTAGTAAATACTTTGTTTACTCAGGCGGAAAGAGCTAACATTGACGCTCTAGCATCTACCGCTATGAGAATTAGCTCAAGCGCAAAGAACTATTCAAACTCAGCAAATACATTCCTCGGCGGGTTAAAGATGTTTATGGATAAGCTAGGGCCATTACCGTTAGTTAAAGGTCTTGGTAAATTACCAATTGTAACTCAAGGAATGGGCGCAATGGCTACTGCTCAAATGGCAGTTGACCC
>Ga0307993_1000178_pt1 | contig 21001 bp, 29 predicted proteins | sample EllFjometagen260_FD_203163 | JGI IMG/M metagenome (GOLD analysis project Ga0307993, IMG submission 203163) | Marine microbial communities from Ellis Fjord, Antarctic Ocean - #260 | ecosystem: Environmental > Aquatic > Marine > Unclassified | place: Southern Ocean | collected 2014-11-02 | reverse complement strand
TTTAATAATTTTGTTGTTTTACCTTCAGAAACTATTAAATAAATATAACTTTCAAATGTCATTCCACCAATAATTTTACCATTAGGTAAAGTCCATTTTGACCATGCTGTTTGTACTTTTTCTCCACCATCAAAGAAATATTTATAAATAAACATAGTGCCACCATGAGTAGATGTTAAATCTGTACTGGTAGTATAAGGGACAAGTTGTGTATCAGCAGTGTCAGAACATAATGTAATTAATGTATCTTCTGTAGTGTTTGTAATTATTTGAAAAGCATTTTTAGGTATTAAATTTTGTACTGAAACTGTAATGTCTAAACCATCATTTGTTAAAGTGTCATCATCAGCATAATATTCTCTTATAGCTGTGTTGTTATTTCTAGCTTGTCCAAAATAAGCATACTTACCTGCTGAAACTGGTTTAATATTTTTATCATGTTCAAACGCAGAAACTTCATTTAATATAGCAGAAGTAGGTGATATAGATTCTCCTACACTGCCTAATTTATATTGCGCTCTTTCAGAAAATAATAATAATGCTTCATTAAAAGCAACACTATCAACTAATGTATTAACTTCAGAACCTGAAGCAGCTATATCAATTGGGTCTGTATCTAAGACTTGAGTTACTGTTTTAGCATAAAAATTAAAAAAGCTAGCGTTCTCAGTAAAAATTAAATTATCTCTTGCTAGTATGCCTAATCTATTTTTATAAAATAATATGTTGTTAATGTTTGTATTTACAAAACTTGGATTTGAATTAGTGATACCATCTCCAGCTCCTCTGTCTGTGTAATCTTGTTCTTGAAAAGTAAATGTGCCATCATTGTTATTAATTAATGTATGTGGCATTGTAGCATTGTTTAAACCAAGACTAACTCCGGGTGCTATAGTTTCTTGCCATAAACCATCTTCTACAAATTTTACCCAATAATTAGATAACGTATCTCCATCTTCACCTGTAATTTCCATTCGACTATCTGTGCTGGCTTGATAAGGTAATTTTGTAAAATCACTTATTTTATCTCGTACAATAAACATTCCAGTATTTCCTGTACCATCACTAGATGATGCAGTAAATAAAGCATTACCATCTGTAGAAACTGCTCTAATAACTGAAGAGTAAAGTGTCATAGTAAAATAATTTGTAACACCAGAATTTGTTCCTAAACCTGTAGTTGCTCCTAAAGAAGCACCTGTGTCAGTTCTTGTAATATCAAAAGATGCATCAGAACTAGAATTAAAATGTGAACTAGAAGTTCCTTTAAATAATATATCTGCAACGTGTGCAGTGTCTCTAAATGCTGTATCATGTGTAGCACTATTACCAGTTGGTAATTGTAAAGATGCTTTAATATTATAAGACATACTAGGATGTTTAAGTGTTACAGAATATTCTTTACCAAAATTAGTAAGTAAAACATTAATATAAAATTCTTTTACTTTTGCTGTGCTTAAATTTGTATCAGCTAAAACAGTTTTAGATTTATTTACTAAAAAAGTATAATCTGCAATGTTAACTAATCTAAAATCTTCTTTAGGATTAGTGCTAGTTAAATAACTTGAGCCACTTGCAATAGTAACTGTTTTTGCATTTCCCTGTAAATCCCAAACTTTAACACCACCATTATAAAAAGCACACATAAATTGATTTTCTTTATCTCTTTGAATTGACCAAAATTTTGTAGTGTTAGGTAATACGTTTGTAGCATCTAAAGTAGCAACAAAATCAAATGGGGGTCTTTTAGCTAAACCATCTACAATACCATTTTGTAAATTAATTTGTTCCTCACCTTGATTAATACCTCGTTGTGTTGGGGATTGTTGTGAGATACCATTCAGAAAATTAGGAATGCTCTGAGATACTACTCCACCCATTAGTAAGTCCTTCTTGGTGGTCTGTTAATAATAGAATAAGTGTTTGCATCTCCTTGTAATATATTAACATCTGCTGCTTGACTATCAGCTTGGTGAAATGCCATTAAAGCTTCATTTTCATCTGAGGCAATTAAACCTATAATTTCTTTATCACCTACAAATCTTGAAGCAAATCTTCTTGAAGCTTTTGCTACAATATATTGTCTGGCGTATTCTGGTAAATCTGAAAATTGTTGCACTAAAACTAAATCAACTAAACTAGGTGCAGAAGTAAATATATCTGTATGAGTTTCCATGTTATATAAATAACCATTTCTCATTGTGTAATTTAAATATTTGTAAGTAGCGTCAGCTTTAACGCAGTTTGCTGGAAGGGGAACTTTCCCATTGGAATCAAGGGATAAAGAAGCGTAATTGTTGTGAGTATTAAAATGCCATCCTTGAGATTGAATTGACATATTTGTTTCGTCTAAAAGATTAATTGCTGTTGATACATCAACTGATGTTGTGCCTGTAATTGCATTTACGGGAGCTTCTCCAATGTGTGACAACATAATGTTGATAGCTTGAAGCTCGGTAGTTGGTGTAATTTGTGTAGCCATTTTTCCTTTAATTTAAAAATTTTATTTGATTAGAAATGGCGAGCTAAGTCTCCCTCACTCGCCAGTCCTATATTATAAAGTAGCGATTATGCTTCTTTAATTCCTACTGCTGCTTCTGGTCTTAATACGCCATGACCCATAGCATATTTAGCAACCATTAATGTACCTTGTCTTCTGATGTCGTATTCAGATTCGACTGCTAAGTCCATTAATTTAACTGTTCCAGCTGCACTTGGATGACTTACTAACGCTACATAGTTCGTTAAGTTAACTGCTTGAGGGTCAGCGATAGTTGCTGATTTTCCTGAAGGAGCTGTTGCGTCATTTGCTGCTGCAATGTTACCACTGATAAAGTGAGGAGTTGGAATTAATTCAATTCCAGCTACTTTAACTACTTTACCTTCTGCAATTGAACCTTGACCACTAAAGTCAACGTTAACTACATTAGTACCATTAGCTAGTTTGTAATACTCTTCTAATCTAATGAATGCTTTTCTACCTTCTTTAGGTACAAAATTTGCATCCAATTGTTTAGCTGCATCAAACAATGCATCAATCACAGCGTTAGCTGCAGTTGCTGCTGTTGAAGAAGCTATGCCAGTATTAGTGACAGTTGCTCCAGCTGCATAAGATGTATCACCAACGTTTGCTGACGCTAGAGATGCTTGACCAATAGTTTGTAGTACGTGTTTGTCTTTTTGGAAAGCCAGCGCTCTGCCAATTTCCATAGAGTAAGCACTTCTTACATCCCAGTGGTTTTTTGCTTCTTCAATATTCGATAGGAATACAGAAGATAATAGAAGGTCATTAATTGTAATAACCTTTTCGTTGTGGTTTACGTCTGAGCCAGTAATTTCTGCACCTGCTACATGATAAGCCGCACCTACTCTACCCATTACGGGGAAAGTCGCTGATTTGCCAGAAGATATACTTCTAACCATTTCAGAACCTTGTGTTACTGATGCTCTGTCAAATGAAGTAAGAACTTCACCTGCAAAAACTTTCAGAAACAATGCGTCTTCAGTACCGGATGCATTTACTAAACCTTGACTTACGGGTGTTGCATTTGCCATATTATTATTTTCCTTTGTTACTGTTGTTATTGTTATGAAAGCCTCTACATATTTCTTTTCAGTTTCACTTCCAGATTATCACCCGCAGGTGGTAAGGTTACTACGCTTATTTATATATGTGTTGGCAGTTGCCTGCTAAATAGCATGCACAACTATATAATCGCAAGCGGGAATTAACCCGCTAACGACAATTTTTTATTTTTTCTTATTATATCTTACTGTTAGCTAGTTTTGCTTTTACTTCAGCTTGGTATGCACTATCTTTAGCATATCTAGGGTCAGACATAGCTGCAGTAACTTGCGCCCAAGATTGATAACCTTCACCTTGAGATGCTTGTGCTTTGCCTGCAACAAGTGTAGGCTCTACACCATTAGCTCTTTCATATTGGCCTTTAAGTGCGCTTACTGCTAACTTAACTGTGTCCATGTCTCCACTATTAACAGCTGTGTTGTAAGCTTTTTTTTCACCTTCATTCATATTGTTAGATGCCCAATCAGTCATTGCTTGATAGGGTGCATCACCACCAACAGAAGCTTTAATTTCATTAGCTGAATTTGTAGCTAAAGCTTCTTGTCCGGCAATATAATTATTTACATAGTCTTTTGTTATACCAGCTTTTTCTAAAGCAGCATAAGACTTAGCATTTAATTCACCTTTTTCTGAATATTCTTTTTGTAAAGATGTCATATCTAATCCAGCAGTTTCAACAGCTTGTTCAGCTATGTCTAAATTGTTTGGGTTAGCTTTAACTTCTTCTTTAAGAATAGGTTCAGCTTCTTTTGACTGAGATTGTTCACCAAGTTTCTTTTCTAATTCCTGATAAGACTTTGCTAAATCTCCAACTGTGTTGAATTTTTCAGGTAAGCCTTCAGGTTTACTTTGTGCGGACTGTTTCTCATTTACTTCTGGTTTTACAGCACCAGTATCTTCTGTATTTACTTCTACTACATCTACCATTTAATTATCCTTGTTCTTGTTGTTGTTTCATTGCTCCATTAATAACAGGAGCGACAGCTTTTTCAGCCATTCCCATCATTTGTTGATTTTGCATTTCATCTGCTTGAGCTTCTTGTTCTTGAGCTAATTGCTCTTCACTCTTAACAAGTCCTTCAGTATCAATGCCTAACCCTGTAGCAATACGTTTAATTAAATCCTGTGCATTTATACTTTGTGCAATTGCTGGATTTATCTGTGCTAAGTTTCCTATCTCAGCTACAAATTCTCTTAATTTTTGTAAATCATTTCCTCGACCTAAAGCTTCAACACCTGTAACAATTGTAGGCTGTACAGAACCTTTTGGTAACGTAGGTATTTCTTTGGCTTGCGCCATTCTTTGCATTAAAATTGTAACTAAAGGTAATTGAAATTCTTGAGATAATAAAGAATAAATACCACCCATAGCAGTTTCTAATTGTTGTGCCATGTATCTAATTTCTTGTGCTGTAACTCTTTCAGCATCTCTTTGAATAGCAGTGTTTAATAAAAAGGCATAAGACATTCTTTCTTCTAATTTTGTTATGCTTCTTTCAACAACTTGTAAATCATATTGTTTTTGTGATTGTAGGACAGCGACATCATCTGCACTTCCAGTAATAATATCACCATTTCTTGTGCCAGCTAAATCTTTTTTTCTAGTAACAGAATTAGGTCTAACCATAAAGACTACTTTAGATGAAGCTGCTGCTGATTCTACTAAAGCTTGTGACAATCCTTCTAAAGATTTTAAATCTCCTAAAAATTCTTCAACATAACTTCTACCATAATCTTCATTGTCTACTCTAACCATTCTTAATGCTTGATAAGGTAAAGATTCAATTGGATAATCACCAATAGAAGTTTCTATTTTAATTCCTTTTACTTCTTGACATGTGTAAAATTTTTTATCATCTATTTTATAAATGTGAGTATATAAATCACATTGTTCATCAGGTTTAAAATCTTCTTGTTTTTGTAATTGTTCTGTAGTTTTTGAATCTAAATATGTTGGGTGAATAGTTTCTTTAATAATTATTTCTAAAATATTTCCTGATGCATCTCTTTTACATACAAAATTTGATAGTGGAAAAACTCTCATGTTTCCTTTTTTTGGAAGATAAGTTAATACATTACCTACAACAATTAAATGTTTAAGCGCTTCAAACACACTAACTCTTAAAGCCAATTGTTCAATTTTGCTTGACACTTCTCTTTCAATAGTTGCTAAAGATTTTTCTACTTCAGACTTAATTTCTTTTTGTTGGTCTAAATCTTTTTTAGCATCACCTGATACAGACAATCTAAAAAAAGGAGCATTAGGTGGTAATAATAATAGTAATAGTTTAGAAGCTAAATTGTTTACACCTCTAGCGCCTACGGATTGAAAGGGATTGTATAGTTCAGTTGATGAATGAAATCCATCTGGGGGGAGTAACGAAGGTATAGTTAATTCACTACACTCTTGCGCTCTATCTAAGAAATGTTCTCGGTGTTGTTTTAAAGATTCGTAACGTTGTCTAGCGCTTTGTTGTAACATACTCATGCCATAGTTCTGCATATTATGTTATATTTAGTCCAGATACAGTAGGTATGTTTAAACCTGACGAAGTTTGCAATGCTGTAGTTCCAGATTTTTTAGCTTTTTTAGCTACATCTTTTGCGGAATCCACTGCTGTTTCAACTTTTGCTACCTTCTCTTCTGCGTAAGCTGCTTCATTTACTATTGGAGCGGCCATTGGCGGCGGAGTAGGAACTGTTGGTATCTTAGGGGCTGACATACACATAGTTATTTTTGTGTCCTCTCTTTTAACATGTTAATAAATTTAACTACATCTCTTTGACCTGCTTGAAAATAAATTTCAGTAGGTGTATTAGATATAATTGGGGATTTTTCTGGGTAAACTTCATTTAAAAGTTTAATCAAATCGTCTATCTTTGTAGGTAATTCTACATCTTTTAGTTCTGGCATTTTTAATCCTTCTAAAAAGGGTACTTTAGTCCCATAAGCTACCAGTAATACTACCTTTGTTGTATTCTGTAGCTCTGTTTTCAAAGAAATTAGCATGTTCTACACCATTTAATACCCAATCTAACCACCCTAATGGGTTTTGTTTAACTCCGTAATTAGGTTTTAAAGATAACTGTAACAATCTTCTGTCAGCTATGTATCTAATGTATTGTTTAATTTCTTCAGCTTTTAATCCTTTAATGCCACCTTGTGCAAAAGCTAAGTCAATAAATCTATCTTCTAAAGAAACCATATCTCTACATGTTTGATAGATACTTGCCTTAAATTTTTCTGTCCAAATATTTGGGTTTTCTTTTACAAGAGCATGAAATAATTTAATCATACTTTCAACGTGATGGGTTTCATCTCTAATACTCCAAGTTACTATTTGACACATTCCCTTCATTCTACCAAATCTTGAAAAATTAAGAAGCATGGCAAAAGAAGCAAACAATTGTAGTCCTTCACCAAAAGCAGAAAAACAAGCTATGTCTCTTGCTAATCCTTCTAAACCTTTTCCTTTAGATTCAAATAAATAAGAATGTTTATCAGACATTTCTTTATATTCTTGAAATGCTTTATATTCACTATCAGGTAAACCAATAGTGTCATTTAATAATGAATAACTATGTGCATGATTAGCTTCTGAAGTAGCTATTGCTGATAACATCATTCTAATTTCTGGTGGTTTAAATTTAGGAATATACTTATCAAGATATGCTTGCGCAATATCTACATCTCCTTGTGTAAAGAATTTAAGTATTTGTCCTATAAGATTTTTTTCTTCTGCAGTTAATCTTTCATTCCAATCTCTTACATCTTCATGTAAAGGAACTTCGCTTGGTAACCAATGCATTTTTTGGTGCGCATCATAAGCTTCAAATGCCCATTCATATTCAAAGGGTTTGTAGTGTGTTCGTTTTTCAAATAAACTCATTTATTGTTCTCCTAAATTTTTGTTCCAAATACTGTGTACTCTTTTTCAGGTTCATTATCAGCATAGGTTAATTTTATTCCTTTTAATTCTTCTTTATTTTTTTTAGGCTTTTCTTTTTTTCCAAAGATACCATTCCAATTGTCTTTGTATTTTTGACTTGGAATGTGTTTGCCATCTCTAATTTTATAACTATTGAAACCACTCATAATACAATTCTAATCCTTCTATAATAATAATAATTAATAATTCAACTGCTAATATGGTATGATATATTGTCCATAATACAGAATGTTTTTTTACTTTTTGTTTTCTTTTTTTTCTTGGTTTATCAAAATCTTTCCAATCGTCTGCGTGTGTCATTTTCTGTTATATCCTTTTCCTGTTTTTTTGTTTCCCCATAATTGTTGCCAAGACCACACACTAATTTTACTAGAGTAGTGACTAATTTTTGACAACACATAATATATTATTCTATTTTTCATTAACCCTCACATGCTAAACAATCAGCCTCTGGTATGATTGTTCTTTCAATTTTTTTAGATACTAACTCTGCACGTTTAATAGCTTCAGAACGACAATAGTATAATGTTTTTAATTTCTTTTTCCAAGCTAACATATGTATGTCATGCAATTCTTTAATGTTAACATCAGCAGGTACAAATACATTTGTTGATTGTCCTTGACAAACATATTGCTGTCGGTCTGCTGCGTGTTCAATTATCCATTGTTGATTAATTTCAATTGCAGTTTTAAATACATCTTTTTCATTATCAGATAATTCTTTTAAATGTAAAACTGAACCTCTGTTAGATAAAATAGATGTCCATGTTTTTTCATTGTTAATTTCTTTTTTGTCTAAGATTTTTTCAAGAAATTTATTCTTAACTAAAAATGAGCCAGACATAGTTTTTTGTACATAAGCATTTGCTCTAAAAGGTTCTATTGATGGGGAAGTTGTACCACATATAATAGAAGATGAAGCGTTAGGTGCTATGGCTAATAAATGAGCGTGCCTCATGCCTGTTCCTTCCATGTCAGGTGCTTCTCCTCGTTTAACTGCAAGTCTTTTACTTTCAGCTACAGCTTGTTCTTTTATTTGTCTAAACATTTTTAAATTCATTGATTTAGCTAAAGCACCTTCAAAAGGAATACCTTTAGATTGCAAATAAGAATGAAAACCCATTGCACCTAGTCCAATACTTCTTTCTTGTGATGCACTAAACCTTGCTCTGAATAATTCTTCAGGAGCTTTATCAATAAAGAATTGTAATACATTGTCTAAAAATCTAATTAAGTCAGGAATAAATCTTGAATCATTTTTCCATTCATCATACTTTTCTAAATTTACAGATGATAAACAACAAACTGCTGTTCTGTCTTCTGAAGTTGCTAATGTAATTTCTGTGCATAAATTTGAATGATGTACTTTTAATCCTAATTTTTTTTGTGTTTCAGGTAATGTTTCATTAATAGTATCTATAAAAGAAACATAAGGCTCACCAGTGGCTACTCTAGTTTCTAAAAGTTTAAGCCACAAATCTTTAGCTGATACAGCTCTTACTATTTTTTTAGTATGAGGGTCTATTAAATTCCACATATCATCATGTGTCGGTTCTTTAATGCAATTATCAATTAAAGACATAAACTCATTAGATAAATTAACGCCATGATGTAAATTCAAACATTTTCTGTGAACATCACCACCACTTGGTTTTCGCATTTCTAAAAATTCTATAATTTCTGGGTGACTAATATCCATATAGGCTGCATAACTACCTCTTCTTGTTTTACCTTGAGAAAACGCCAACATTTCTGAATCTACAACATGAAGAAATGGTATTGAACCTGATGATTGTGAGCCACCTGAAGTTGCGGTTCCATCACTTCTTATATCTCCCCAATAACCACCAATGCCGCCACCAACAGATGCTAACCACGCATTTTCTGTGTAATGTCCAGTCAGACCTTCTCTACTATCAGCTACGTAATTTAAAAAACATGAAATAGGCATTCCTCTGTTAGCTCCACCATTAGATAAAATAGGTGTTGAATACATAAACCATAATTTAGATGAATAAGAATAGATACGTTCTGCCATGTCATCACTATCAGAAAAAGCTTTAGCGGCACGCATAAATCCGTCTTGTGGTGACCCTTCTGATGGTAATAAATATCTATCTCTTAAAGTAGTTTTACCAAAATCAGTAAGTAATTCATCTCTAGTGTAATCTATGCTCATGTAAAGTCTATTTCTCCTGTTATTTTTGGCACACTTTCTTTAGTTATAATAAAGTCAATGTATTGTTTTGCTTTTTTTAAATCTTCCACACCACCTTTAAGTTTCCAACGTGAAATGTATTTAATTACATTGCCTTCACAGTAGGAAAGACTATTAGCGACTATATAATCAATAGGTTCTATAACTTGATTAGCGTAATGTAAGGGTTTTTTTATATTGTCCATAGTTTTACTTCTCCTGTTTTTTTGTTATAGTCACCATCTCTTAAAATGTGTGCAACTCTGGCTTGTTGTAAAGCTTCTTTTTCAGTGTAACCTTTTTCTACATAAATTCCTTTAACAACTTTCCATAGGTCTAATAAGGGAACGTTAGTATATTTCTTAATTAGCTTTTCAGCAGTTTTAATTCCCACACCATCAATGCCATCATAACCATCAGTTTTATCACCTGTTAAAGTTTGTAACATAAAATTATAATCAGCAATTCTCAATGGTATTTCTGTGACATTTTGTCCATCAACAGATAAATTACATGGAATTGTTTTCATATCTTTATCAATACTAACAATGATACGTTCTTCTTCAGATGTTTCTGTTGCCATAATTCCCATTATATCATCAGCTTCTAAATTAGCCCAAACTACTCCATTGTGTTTTTCAAGAACATACTCACGCAATGTTTTTAACATCATTGGTTTACGTACATCTTTTCTGTTGCTTTTGTAGCTAGGTAATACATCTTTTCTAAAGTTATTTTTGTCTGTTAAACAAACAACATAATCATCAGCACTAAATGTTGAACCTAAATTTTCAATTACTGCGTCAACATCTGCTTTGCAAATATTTTCATCAGCTTGTAATGTCCACAAACCATCACCCCAGTTTATAGGCACCTCATTATTTAAAGCAATTTTATATAATAAAATATCGCCATCAATTAATAATACTTTGTCTTTTGCCATTTTATTTTCTCCTATATATCAAATGTTATTAAAGCTTCCTTTGGGACAATATGTCCTTTGGAAGACCAATTGTCTCCACCAGCTTTCACTGGATATTTTTTCATTAACTTAATTAAATGTTTAGTTGGTATTAAAATCCAAACATTCTTCTTGCGCTCTGCTTTATATAAACAAATAGCATAATACTTTGCGTCTGTATTGTAGACACCAGATGGTTTTCCTCTACTCTCTGTTTCAATGTAAACGTTACCAGTATTAATACACATGCGGTCTGTTTTTACTTCTACTTTTCCTTCGATTGTTTTTAAAAAATCATTTTCATTTGCTTGTCCAAATTTTAAATCTAAATCAAAACGAGGTTGTGCTTTAGTGTGTTTCACTCCAATTATCTCCTATTTTGTATTCACCTGTTAATGGAAGTCTTATATTAAAATATCTTCCTGTATCTTCAATTGCTTTTACAGCAAATTGTCCTATCTTTTCTGCATCTTTTTCTAAACATTCTATTTGTATTTCATCATGCACCCAAACAACTTGTTGTGCTTCTGGAATGTTTTTAACAACTTTATCAAATTCAACAAGCCATTGCTTACACACTAAAGCGCCTGAACTTTGTAATAATGTATTTAATGCAGCGTGTGCTGAACGTACTTTAATTTTTCTTTTGTCTAAACCTGTTAAATAACCTCGCTCTGCAGCTAATTGTACATCTACAATTAATTTGTTTAATGCAGGTAAATTATTTAAAAATCTTTTTTTAATTTTAGATGCTTCTGCTACTGATTTATTTATTACTGACGCAATTTTTTTAACACCACCACCATATAGAAAACAATAAAAATATCTTTTGGCTAGGTCTCGACTATCTAAACCAGCTAAAGTCTGTGTCTCAGTGTGTATATCACCTTCTAACACTACTTTAGAATAATCTCCTTTGTCATACCTAGCCATATAGTGAGCCAACATTCTCACTTCTAAACCTGAGACATCAACGCCTACAAGTTTTTTACCAGCTGGAACTTTAAATAAAGCTCTACAATCTTTTCCATATTGCACAGATACACTAGGTATTTGCGCCATGTTTGGGTAAGAATGTGTAGCTCTTGCAGTGACAGTTGAATTAGTATTACAAGTGCCATGTATTTTATTATTCTTTTCATGTTTTAGCCAAGCTTGCGCTCCGGTTGCTAATTGTCCAATTCTTTTATCTAATAAAAAATGTTCACATAATGTTTTAGCTTCTGGGTAAGGTAAAGAAGCAAGTATAGTTTCATCTAATTTTGGTTTACCATCATCATTAAATATAGTAGGTTTCCATTTGTGTATATCTGTTAATCGGTCTGCAATGTGGTGACGACTTGAAGGATTAAATACAACAATTTTTTCTTTATAAAACAATTTACCTTTAACATACCCTCTGGCTTTATTATTTACTTTTGGAATAAAAGGTGTTTTTAATGTTTTAGGGGGAAACAAAAGTTGTAATTCATCTTCTAATTCTAATCTTCTGCTTTGTAATTTAGAATATAATTGTTTAGCTTTATCTGTATCAAAATTAAAACCATACGATTCTTGTTTGTAAATTAATTTTGCAACAGCATGCTCTAAATCCATAGCTTGTTTAGAATAACCTTTTTCTTCTATCATTTTATGTAAATTATAAGTTACTTCAACATCTTGAGTGCAATAGTCTAACATTGCAGGTGAAAAAGTTTTCCAATCAGTTTCAAACTGTGCTTTGTAATTACCTATTCTATTTCCCCAAGCTTTTAAACTGTGTCTGCCAATGCAATCTCTAGGGAAATCTTTACGTTGAAAATCTTTTTCTTTTATGTCTGGAAATAATAATCTTGTAGCAACTAAAGTGTCTAAAATTTTATTCTTAAAATTAAAGCCATATAATTTTTTTAAAACTGGTATATCGTATTTAATAATATTATGACCAACAATTAACTCTGCGTTTTCTAATTCAGAAATTGCTTCTTTTACTGATAGATGTACCATTTTGTTTGCATCAATATCTTTTAAAACAATACAATGTATTTTAGATGCAACATTTAGAAAACCATCTGTTTCTACGTCAAATATGTATTTCAAAGTTTTACCCTTTTTATTTTTAAAACATTAACTGTGGGTATAGTCGTTATATTACCAACTTCACCTAATGAACCATCATCATTAAAATTAACATCTGCTGCAAGAATATGTAAATCTAAATCAGATTTAATAAGCCAACCATTTGAAATACAAATAGTAATCTTGCTGTTCTTTGCTTCTTTTAATCCTAGCCAAGCCGAATTGGAATTTATATCTTTCCAATGTAAAGAAACAAATGGAGCATCTAATATTTTTTTATTTATAAGTGGTAATTTCATGTTTTCCTAATGTAAGTGTTTATGTAATTTTATTTCAACATCAAAAGCAGCATCATTGCCTCTTAAAGCTAAAGCAGTTAATGCATGTTGTAGTAAATTTGCAGATGATTCTTTTCCAATTTCTAATGTAACTATATCACCGGTAAGTTTAGCTTTTTCTACAGCTGTAAGTAAATATTTTGTCCAAGTTATAGAATCTCTTCTAAGAATTGTTTTTTTAGAAATCATTAGCTACAGCTGTTTGTGATTCTGTTAAACACCCGGTTTCTAAATCATAATGTAAATCACACGCTTTCCCAGTCTCACCACTAAATCTATTTTTTAACACATTTACTTGTGCTAAATTATCAGAAGATTGTAAATCTCTTGATAGTGATAATACCATGTTAGATAATTGAGCTATTGAAGCTGAACCTCTAAGACTATTCATAGAAACTTGTAGGCCATCTTCATAACCTTTATTTCCATCTTTAGCTCTTGATAAATGTGATACAAGTATTAAACCAATTCCTGTTTCTTCAACTAGCGTTCTCAATTTAGAAACAAAATAATCAATAAGTTTACGTTCATCTGTTGTATTAGAATCACCTAATGCAGACAAAGCCATATGTAAATGGTCAAGTATTACATAATCTACATTGCATGCTTTAGCCATGTATCTTATTTTGGAAAGCAAGTTATCTGCGATTGTAGAACCAAAATGGTTATACAAATAGAATTTGCCACTGCCAACAGTATTAGTAAATGTCTCAAGTAATTGTGCATCTGTTATTCCTTCTCTAGTTAAATGTAATGGTTTTTTTAATTCAACGCCCATAATGCCTAAAGCACTATGTTTCATTGTTTCTTCTAATGCAATGTAACCTACAGTGTAATCATGTTTTAATAATTGTAATGCCACATGCCTACAAAATGAAGATTTACCTACACCACTTCCAGCAGTAATTGTTACTAACTCACCTTTACGTAATCCATGTGTTTTAATATTTAAACTTTCAAACGGATAAGGAACAGTAACATGTTTGTCTTCTTTTTGTATTTCAGCCCACAAATCAGCACCTAAAACAATACCATCTGGCCTGTAAGGTTTACTTGCCCACATACAATTTGTAAGTTCTTGTGCTTTACCTGCCATTAACATTTCATTTGCATCTTTTAATGGTAGCGTACATATTTTTGCTTTGTTGGGTGAAAATAATTTAGCACATTCTAAAGCTGCTTTTTTACCATGTTCATCTTGGTCAAACATAAAAACAACAGATTCATAACTCTCTAAAAATTCAAGTTCTTTTTGTATATCTTTTTTTGCTCCTGCTGCGCCGGACTTAATACTGACTACGGGGAATTTATTAGAATTGATTTTTGAAACACTTAAAGCGTCTAATTCGCCTTCTGTAACTATAATAAGTTTACCTTTATCACGCCATAAATGTTGACCAAATAAACCTGATTGTCTTGCGTCACCTAACCACTGAAATGTTTTATCAGGGTATCTTAATTTTTGAGCAACTAATGTTTTATCACTATCATAATAATTAGCAATTTGACAAGGTCTACCAAAGTAAGTACCAGTTTGATAATTATATTTTTGTGTTGTGTTAAAATCAATATGTCTTTTAGTTATTGCAGTAATTTCACCACTTATAAAATTTTTACTAGGTTCTTGTTTGTTTGTTGGGGTCAATGTTTCTACTCCTTGTTTGTTTGTATTACATGAAAAACAAAAACTATGTCCATCATCATAAATTGAATTAGCGTCACTTGAACCACATTCATCACATGAAGCGTGGTACAAAAAATTACTTTCCGTTTTTACTTCCATGTTTTCTCCTAAGTTAAATTAATAATTAACTTACTGGGTATTTCTACCCAGCAAGCACAAACAAACTATGCCAACAATTCTTTTACATCAAACTGTGGACATAGGGAGCCAGACACATCTCTGTGTCCAACAATCTCAACTTGGTCATAAGTTAATTTTAAATTTGCAACCAAAGTCGCTAAACTTTGATATTGTTTTAAAGTAAAATTACAATCAGGTTGTCCGCTAGTATTATGTCCACCTATTAGACATATACCTATGGAATTTTTATTAGACAGTTTCACTGTTTTATCTATGTGAGTTCCAGCAAGCATAATATCTCTACCATCTTGCACAGTGCCATCTTTTTTTATTATTTTGTGAAATTTACAAGAAAACAAACCTTCTTTTCGGTGTTGTATATCTAAATCTTTCACATCTAAATTTTCTTGTGGAGTTGTTTGACTTGAATGTACCACAATATATTTTGTATCTATGCGTGTGTTACTCATAACCACTCCTTTGGGACATGTTTGTCAGTGTATTGAAATCCATACTTCTGACACCACATGCCATATGTTGTTTTTGACTTTTTACTAATACGTTGTCTTGAGTTACTAAAAATAAATCGAATATCTAATGTTGGGTGCTGTTCTTTAATAAGACGCATTTTTTGTCTGTCTTGTGTAGTAAAATAACCTTTAGTTTCAATGTATATATTCTTTTTAGTTAAATAAAAATCGGGGGTGTATGTATGTATTTTTTCTGGCTTAGTATAACTTAGTTTAGTTTTTTCAAATTGATACTCTACATGGTGGCTGTCAAGCTCGGAAGCAATCGCTACTTCTAAGCCTGACCTAAAGCCCTTAAATAAACCAATCTGACTAGAAGTCAGCTTTGTTTTCGGTCTGTGGTTGTACATCTTCTGTAGTTTCCTCTGCTTTATATCCACCTTTAACTTCGTTAAAGCCAAAACCTTCTGCTTTATTGCCGCTAGTACCTTCTACTAATTCGGTTACTTGCACCGCTCTTAGTCTTAATGATACTCCAGCACCAGCCATTGCAGTAAACCAATGAACAAGTTCAGCACTTGCTTTCATTTTACTACCTGACCATACATTAACATCTTTTAATGGTACGCCAGCACTGTCAAACAATGCTACTTTAAATGGAATTACTTTTCCATCTTTAGCAATAATTTGTGCTTTTCTTTTAAATTTAAAAATAGTATTACCAGAAGGTTTTCCATCTACTATTTCTGCGTCATATGGAGCGTTAGCTGCTTTTATCGTTTTACCTTGATTGCTCTCTTGAGCGGTAGCCATGCTCTTTTTCATTTCTTCATCAATCTGTTTAATTAAAGCATTTGCTTCAATTGTAGGAATGATAAGATTTACTTTGTAATGTCCAGATTCGTCAAACTTAGTATCAGGTTGTGTTAACCATGCATACTGGCTGATTCCTTCAGGACTTACAATCTTAACGTAATTGTTCTTTGCCATGATATTATTCTCCTTGTGTTATATCTACTATGGGTACTTTATGCTTACGCAAAAAAGAACTCACTTTCCCGAAGTTGTTGTATGTCTAAATCACCTTTTTCGGGAACTTCAGGTAATTTAGAATGTAACTCAACAGGTAATTGTTTTAACACATCATTTCTAAAATTTAACAATACGTCATTGTTTGTAAACATTTCAATAAATGCTTCTCTTATAGATTTGTTAAGTGTTTCAACATCACCAGCAGTAGTACCAAAACTATCATGTACATTACAGAAATTAGTAATACCATTTTTGTGAGCTATGTTAACAGTTTTCATCATTGCAGCAGAATCTACGGAATGAACCAAATTAGGTGCCACACCATTTCCCATACGCAATTTATCTGTTAAATCAGTCTCAGTGTTAATTCTAGGTTTAATGACTTCGCCCATTAGCATAGCTTTAACTCTTTTAGACTTCATTTGTGGATATGATTGATAAACTGGAAATCCAACTGGAGTAACCCAATGGACTGGCAGCTGTTCTTTAGCAACTATTCTTGCAATTGTTTGTAAATAATTCATACCTACTCTTGCAGATGCTAAATTGTCACCAATGCTATCCCATATTACTGCTGCTAAATAACTTGCTGGTTTAAACAAATCATTTGCAAAAGGATTGTGTTCACCTTTATCTTTACGTTTTGTTAAATCTTCAATAACAAACTCAGTGCATGAATATCTTGTTGAACCATAACAAATAGTCATAATACTACGTTTAGTTGTTGAACGTTTAACTCCAAAATCTAACCATGTTTGAGCGTAAGGTTTGCCTTCAGTAACATCTATTTTTAATTGTTCAATAACTGCGTCAGCAACTAATTGATAAATGTCTTGTGGTTTTGCAGAAGGGGTTAAATTAACTAACTTACCAGCTGTTTTATCTCTAAGCATTAAAGAATAAAGTTGAAGACCATTACAAGAACCATCCACATTAACTGGTATAGTTGAAATAAAACCATCTCCTTCTTTTAAAAACCTAGACCACTCATCACAAAATGCTAAAAATTGAAATGCGTTAGAAGCAGCTTCCCATTGTCTGTTAGTTAAAGGGTCTGCCGCACATGCTACAATCATAGCTTCATTGTCTTTAGTCCATTGAACACGTTCTGCAAAAGATATTTTATCTTCACCAAACATGTTAGCACCATGCACAGCTAACCAGTAATCACCTTTATTTTCTTTAGTAATTGCTTTGCCATGCGCAAACGATAATAAAGCTTTTGCTCCATTAATTGATTGATAATTTAAAAATGCCGGAACAGCATAAGCTCTGCCTCTAAAATCCAATTGTAATGGAAAGTAAATAGTTGCAAAATTTAAAAACTTTTGACCCAACCATATTATTTTTGCATATAATAATCTTTTAGAAAACATTCTAGCGTTTTCTGTGTGAGCCATAACAGCTTTCATCTTCCATGCTTTACGAGATTCCGGGTTTGTTTCTATGTCATGTGGTTTGTTTGGTATATCAAGATTAGTGTTAGGTGGCATTCCACCAACAGCTAAACCTCTGTCCCACGCTTCTTGCATAACTTTTAAGATAAAATTATTAATTTTAAATGGTGTGTTCTGCATAGAATTAACTGCACTATAAACTTCAGGCATATCAAAGTTTTCTAATTCCTTTTTAAACAATTTGTTTTTTTGTTTAACCAGTTCAAGTTCAGGTAATTCTTTAGTCCAATAGCCACCACCAGTTACAGTCGACCACATTTTAGGTGGCATAACTGTTGGTAAGTATTCAGGGTTTAATAATTCATTAAAACTATTTCTATTTTTAATCCACTCCCTTGTTTTGTCTGTTTGTTTAATTATCTTAGCTTTTTTGTGCCGTATAGTCTCAGTGCCAATCTCAATCATTCCTGTTGAATAAATCATTAATTCAACCAGCCTAAGTCCTACGTGTAATTTAGTAGGTGTTGTCCACTCTTCCCAAGTCATTACATTGTCTCGTTTAGAGCTTTCCCTAAGTTTACGTCTTTTATAAGTGTAGTTAAAACTACGTTTGTCTAAATCATTTTTAACTGTTTGGTATAACTCTGGGTTAAGTAATTTGAAATTTTTTAAAGAAATCTCAGTTTCTATTTTACCACCAAGTGCAATACAAGTTGCAGTTAAAGGTTTGCTTTGTGTGATTGTGTTTATGATGTGTTTGCCAGTTATGAGCGCTAATATTTCAGGCTCAACCTCGCACATTTTAATGAAAGCTATGGCAGGCTTACCAATAGTTTTTTGTGATTGTTCAGTTATCCATTTAGCAATTTCTAATGCTAATGGTCTTATAGTATTAGCCACCATAACTTTACCATAAGATGTAACAGATTCCTCCCCTCGTTCTATGTGTGAGTGCAATCTTGTATTTGTTCTTTTAGCACCTAAAGTTTTCATTTCAATTTCGTGTGCTAACTCGTCTTTGTATGTATGTACTGCTTCAATTAATTTTACCATGTGTGTAACTAACTCCTATATATGTTTGTGGGTTATGTTTTCGTATCTACTAAGGGTACTTTAGTCTTTTTTTGAGGTTTTAAGTTTTTTGTAAATAGTTGTTTTTATGTCTTGTTTTGTAGACATAATTGTCAACATATCTGCGCCATTGTAGGCTTTAATTAATGGCGCTTGTGATACAATTACTCCAGTTGTGCTAGAAATCATTAAGAGTTCTGCACAACCAGTAAACAGCAAAAATACTAATATATATTTCATTAATTATATAACAGCGCTGTTTGAAATATGCCTTCAAGCAATCTATTCATTGCATACTCCATTCCAAACCATGCCAAAACACATGCGATTAGAATTATTATTACATATTTAAAGATACTCATTTTTTTTTATCTCCTTTTTGTATTATGTGATTAAAACATCTTATTTCTTCGCCGCTTAGTCTAATTGATAAACTAAACGGATTGCTTTTATCAAATGTATCAGGTTTTTTTGGTTTTTTAGGCATTAAAATTAATCCACTAATTAAACCACCTAATACAATAAGTATTATTTCAAGATGTTCGTGCATTAAGACCTCTCTACAAATTTGTTTAAATCTAAAACAAAATTAAAAGGTTTTAAAGGTATGTATTTATATTGTTGAGTTCTTTTTGACTTATCATAATCAAAAATAAACTTTCGTATTTCTTTTGCTTTTGTAAATGCGTCTTGATAGTATTGTTTTGCATTTATTTCAAAATATGGCATATAATCCAACGCATTTGTAGATTGTTTTTTTGCAGCTGTGGCCATATCCAGCTTCACATTTATTAACATTGGATTTGTTATTTGTCTTCTTAACGCTGTAGCAATTGCACACCTTGCGCAATCTTCAGGTATTCCATTTTTAATGTCAAAATCGGTAACATTAATAGTTATTTTTGCCATGTTGTTTGCTCCATTGTTTGTGTTAACTTCATCAGTACCATTATAAATGGTATACTAGCCAGATTATACGCCGGCTAGTTTCAGTTTTTTTTGTTATTGATTAAAGCTAATGTATTTTCTATCCATAATATATTTAAAGAAGTCTTTATTATCTTTGGAATACATATACATAACTTCAGTTGGTTTATCTAAACCCTTTGATTTAGCATTTGTAAAAGCTTCGTTGCTATCTCTTTGATACATAACTGTATTATCTTTGAACTTAATTAATGTGTTAAATTTAACCATAGCTAGCACCCCAATTTTTAACATCTCTTTTTTTACAGTTGTCTTCAACAATCATATGAATATTTAAATAATCTAAACTTTTCAAAGGTTTATCAATCCATTTTTTTTCTACCATTACATCACTAGCAGATTTAATAAATTGGTCTCCATATCCATAACTAAATGGACTAGAAATCATTAAATTATTTTGTGTATTTAGTATTGTTGTTGCATGGTATGTATTGCCGTTTGGTTTGTCTCTCCATTTTTTGGCATGTATTACGTATTTTATCATTACTGCTCCGTTTGTTTGTGTTAACCTCATCAGTACCATTTTAAATGGTATACTAGCCAGATTATACGCCGGCTAGTTTCGGTCTTTTTGTGTTTTTACTTCCAAAGTTCGTTGGTTATATCTGTGGGTTCACTTAGCTCACTAAAAGTGAAACCATTGTTTTCTATAATTCCAACATCTGCAATTAAATCACATATTTTGCTTAACGTAGGCGACAAAAAATCAACTTGATTAAACACTTTACTATGAACACCGAACAACAATTTTGCTGCTGTCCAATCTGCAGGATTTAATCTAGTTTTTTTATGTGTGCCACCGCCGTCAACCCATGTTAGATGTTTGCCTGTTGTGCTGCTCCATTGGTTTTGTGCCACAAAATATGTGTTTGTTAACTGGCATTTAATGGCCACCGGCGTAGCATAAGAATAATAGACAGCTAACTTCGTGTCATCACTTGTTAGTGTATAAAAATTCTTAGTAGTTCTTATTATATGTTTTTTTAGCATGTTATAGGCTCCGTTTGTTTGTTTCAGCGTTCCTGCGCTTCATCAGTCAAAATAAAATATTTTGAGACAAACAGAAGAAATCCGTAACAGCCCTCATAAAGCCCGCTTATTTCTCAAATGTGGGTTTTCCAGCCGGTTAGAAACTATCTACAAATTTACT
>Ga0307993_1000175_pt1 | contig 21112 bp, 20 predicted proteins | sample EllFjometagen260_FD_203163 | JGI IMG/M metagenome (GOLD analysis project Ga0307993, IMG submission 203163) | Marine microbial communities from Ellis Fjord, Antarctic Ocean - #260 | ecosystem: Environmental > Aquatic > Marine > Unclassified | place: Southern Ocean | collected 2014-11-02 | reverse complement strand
ATTATTTTAATAATTGAATAAAATCTAATTTACTAGCTTTCCTTAGTTAAAGAAATAACTTGAAAATAGTACAGCTAGAACAAAAATTAAAAGTAAACCCCAAAATAATGAAGTTCGGTTTAACTCTACGGGTTGCTTATTAGGATTTGGTGCACTCATCTATAAATCTCCTATCGTTGAATAAATTGCATTGACGTGATAGCACCAAGGAAAAATACCGTCGGTACTGCTAATGCATGTATTGTAAGCCAACGAAAAGTAAAAATAGGATATGCTATTGGTTGATTTGTATTGATCATTTATACCTCTTACATGTTTTCTATTTTTATAAGCCTTTCGTTAAATCTTCTAATTCCTGTTTAGCACTGAAACGATCGTTTACTAATGGAATTTGCTGACGATCCTGGGTAAAGTACTCGTTTGGTCTTGGCGTACCAAAAACATCATACGCTAAACCGGTACTAATGAAAAGAAAACCTGCAACAAATAATGCAGGAATAGTAATGCTGTGGATAATCCAATAGCGAATACTTGTTATAATATCTGAAAAAGGTCTTTCTCCTGTTGAACCACCTGACACGATTCTTTCTCCTACTATACTTTAAATCAATTACTTTTATTTTCAATTACAAATAAAAATATTTTTTTCATAAACTGATGAGCTTACGAAGGGTGAATATAAAATTGCTTACTCTTTAGTAACAAATAACTTATATATTATTATATATCAAATTTAAGCTTTTTTATAGGTTTATTTAAAAGCAACAAAATGTTATTTATAAAATAATTATAAACAGTTAACTGGACTAAAATAAAGACTTTTAACAGTTAAAGTAAAATCAAATAATACGATTACATTATTTGCCCGTAAGTATGTAAACCTTTTCCTAAAAAATTAACTCCGAGATAACAAATCCAGACAACAACAAACCCAAATGAAGCGATTAACGCAGGTTTTTCCCCTTGCCAAGATTTTGTAATTCGAGCATGTAAATAAGAAGCAAATACTAACCAAGTAATTAATGCCCAAGTTTCTTTAGGGTCCCAACTCCAATACGAGCCCCACGCTTCGTTTGCCCATACTGCTCCAGCGATAATTCCAATTGTTAAAAGTGGAAAACCAAAACTAATTGTTCTATAACTTAGATTATCAATACTTTCTAATAAACTAAGTCTTGTACTTATCGAATTATTTTCCTGATTAGTACTTGTATCTAATAAATTAGAATAATTTTCAGGAGTTTCTATCTGATAAAATGCAGTTTCAGGAAATCGATTCTTTGAAGCTGGCTCACCATATGAGCTACCTTGAATTGAAACTTTTTCATTTCTATTCTTTATAAGCACCAAAAAAAATATACTCAAAAGCGACCCGACAAGTAAACTCGCATAGCTGAGCATCATAACTGTAACATGCATCATTAACCAATTTGATTTTAGTGCAGGTACCAAAGGAGAAGGAGCTTGCATTACTTCTGGCAGCGATAAACTCGCAAAACCAGTAACAAATAAGGCTATTGGTGTACTAATTGAACCGACGATAGAAACTTTGGAACGATCCTCAATAAGAACTGTTAACGATGTTATCCCCCATGCTAAAAACATCAATGATTCATATAAATTACTTAGGGGAAAATAGCCAAATGTTAACCACCTCGAACCAAGTAAAATAAAAAGGCAAATACTTGCACAAAGATTTCCATAGAAACCTACTTTTGATAGGAATTTAAATTTTGAAAATATTAAACTTGTCCAGTAAAATATTGTTACAATTAGTAAGTTGGCAAAAATTAAATTATCTAAAATTGATTGAATATTCATTAATTTGAATAATTAAAACATTTTTCATTTAGAAATATAAAAGGAATTTTCGATTAATTAAAATAATTACAAATTATCAACCGAATATTCCTGTTATTTTATAAATTAAACCACTTCTTCTTGTTCAATTAAAACAAAGAAAAGTGCAAAGCATAGACCTGGGAAAATAAGCGTGACGATTGGTGTTAAAATCGAAGGTAAAAAGGATGCCGTCATAATTTTATTTTTTTTAATCTAATATAATTTTAACATCCTATTGTTATTTTATTTAGACTTTCCATAGACAGTAGATTAAATTTTACGAAAATCTACATCATTAAGATTTTATTAAATTTGGATTATTATATTCTTATACACACCCGTAATTTACAACAAGAAGTTATTAAACTCTAAAAAAATTAGTCTTTTAGTAAGACTAGCACTAGTTAACGAGACTATTATGCAGAAATAAAGCTAAAAATGTTAAATAGACAAATTAACTATTTTATGAGAAAATATATGGTGTACATACTATATTCGCAGTATTTCCTCAGTAGCTCAGTGGTAGAGCAATCGGCTGTTAACCGATTGGTCGTAGGTTCAAATCCTACCTGGGGAGAATAAAAGAAATCTTTGACCAGGTTTTTTGCTGTTTATGACGGCATTTTTGCTAAGGTTTCAAAAGGTAGTTTAGATGATATCGTGCCAGGCGTAAAACATAACTGGATCGTAGTTGCCATTAGCCATATCGAGTAGCGTAAAACGGTTCCGTTTATGCCAGTAATATTTAAGGCCATAAAAGCTCCATTGCATCCCATGAAAATTTTCATCGAATTCAGTATGTAATGCCTAATACATTTTTTATTGAATGGGTATAGTATTTCGAATACTTTAGTAAAAAAAGGTAGAATTATGCTTCTGTAATTATTTTATTTATTATTCTTAATTCTTATAAATTTTAGTTGATATACGTTACAGATCACAAGACATTGCGATCTAAAATTGATACTTCTATTACGACGACGTATGACCATCTTAAAATAACGAATAAGTTAAATGGTTTTAAAGTACTAGTTTATATTGTTTATTGTGACGTACAATATTTTACAAACGACAAATTTAAAATTACTATTACAGATGTGGCATATTGATTTTTAAAAAAGATGTTGATTCTTTTACTATCCGATCTATATAATGAATTCTCATTTGTATCTTTAATGAAGCCTGATGAATGGATTAGAGTATAAAAATTTGTCAATTAATAAGATACTATACTTGAATACATAGATTAAACTAACAGGGTTAATTTCAAACTCTACTCGAGAAATAACGTATTAGAAATATACACCGCTCATTAAGCGGAATTTTTCAATATTTTATCGAAACTTACATTAATTTTAGATTTAAATGTTAATTATATTTGTAAAATTGATCATTAAAACCTCTTTTTTTTACTGCAGTGACTAACATAAAATGTTTGTAAATTGAGTATATTTTCCTGATTAATTCATATCAGAGACCAGTTATGGGTAAAGCTGGGGTCATATTTAGAGCGGGTAGAGAGAATCGAACTCTCATCATTAGCTTGGAAGGCTAAGGTTCTACCACTAAACTATACCCGCTTACAAACCTATAATAAACGAACGAATAGATAATATCAACTTCAAAACAATACAAAATTTATTGTTATTTTATGAGTTATATGTCGAAAGTTGTTCGAAAGATTAATAGAATCAATCTAATAACGGTATTAAAGATAATAAGTCACTAAGAAAGATTAAATCTTCGTATGTAATATCTTGTAAACATATAATAAGTAAAGAATTAACTCAAATAAAATCCACTATAAATACTTATTAACCACTATCAACTGAAGGTTTTAGGGATACTTAATTTTAATTATTTATGTAGCAGATATTAAACTCCATGTTTTATTTGTAAAATCTATGAATACTTCTTGTAGTTTTTAGTTTGATTTTTTTCATCTAATGCTAAGTAAACGTGAATCAATAATTGCTTTGATTCGACTATTTCGAAATATAAATAGCCTATATATCGACTATTTTGCAGCGCTCATTTTGACCGATTTTTACAGTTTGGGCTCAAGACTACTTTTTTTAACGAACCTTCCTCCATAATACCTTCTAAATAGAGGTTAGGTAAGCAGAGCTACAACTACACCATTTAAAACTAAGTCTTCAATCATTGAAGATTTGTTTTAAATTTTGAGATAATTATAAGTTAAGTAAACAGAAGAATCACTATAAAATATGTAGTTAAAATTTGACCGTATTAAACCCTGTGAAAACAAATCTTTTAAATCGAATACTGCCTTGATTTCAAAGTATTTAAAAGGGTTTGAAGATATAAAATAAAACGTAGTAATTGATAGAATATAATAATCATAGACTGTTTGGTAATCGTTTCTTCTATTTAAAGGGCTTTATTCCTTAACGATTCCTATAAATGATTGGGGTACAGGGTTTGGTTAGAGAAGAGATAATAAAGAGCCCGGTAAATTAAAGAAATTTATCATTACTTCCGTGATATTAATTTTTTCTAAGAACAAAAACAAATCGTTTTAGAGAATTATGAAAACAATCTTAAAACCTTAAAATAGAAGATCTGTACACTAATTACAGACATCGTACGCTCTAACTAAAAAACCAACATATCACCACTATAAATTCTTCAAACGAGAAAGAAAACTTTCAACGTTATAGAATAGAGTGAACTACTCTTTGTGTTTTTAAAGATAATCTTACAATACGCTGTTCTTCAGATTTATTTTTAGTAATTTTTCTATTGCTTTTTTCTATGTGAATGACTAAATATAAACCTTCAACCAAATATCGATTTTTTCTAAACAATATAATAATAGTTATGTTCGCGTTATCGATTTAGGCATCTTTTCCATTTATTTAGTAACGCTTTTCGGGTAATTCTTCCTATCTCTGTAACCGTTTTGAATTTATTACCAACGAAAAAAAAGCAATGGAATAAAAGAAACAAAGGGCGAGTTAACGATTTGATAGACGTTCTATTAGTTAGATTTATTGTAATAGTTACAATATCTTAACTATTCCGTAAAGAAATTTTTTAACTAACGAAAATTGAGGCAATCAGTAAACACTTCAAATACAAAACACCTTTTAAAATTTAACGTTAGAAAACCTTTTAATTGATAAATATTTTCATAAATTAGCATTATTCGTAACAATATTTGAATTCAAAAAATACAACAAATACTCTTATCTAAAACAACATGCGGACGGAGAGACTCGAACTCTCAAGGGAATACCCGCTAGAACCTAAATCTAGTGCGTCTACCAATTTCGCCACGTCCGCAATTCTATAATATAAATATTAACAAATAAATGAAATCAGTGCAAATAATTATACATTATATCAATAACAAAATAGAAGTATTTAAAGCATAACGTGTTTTTACATAATACATACTTTGAAAAGTGATTTAACAGCCGAAACCACATTTATATTTAATAAGTGTAAGTACGACTGCATTTGGATAAAATATACTATATTAAAGTTATTTAAAGCTCATACGATTAAGTTTGACTTATTCGTTTTATCAAAAATATTGTTTAATAAGTTAAACCTAGACTACGTGTAGTTTCACTACCAAGGTACACTCGTACACTTAAAAAATCAGTAGGACAAGCTGTTTCACAACGCTTACAACCAATGCAGTCCTCAGCTCTAGGGGCTGATGCAATTTGACCTGCCTTACAACCATCCCAGGGCACCATTTCTAGAACATCACAAGGACATGCACGTACACATTGCGTACAACCAATACAAGTATCATAAACCCTTACACTATGCGACATATCTAGTTATTTGATTAGAGTTATTCATTCACTAACTATATTCTAGCAGTTTAACTGTTTTTTTAGTAATTAAAACGAACTAAAAAAATAAATGAACAACACCTACCACTGTATAACAAACTTAAATATCTAAACTAAAAATTTTCATTGAGTTAACTGAAAGACCTATAAAAGTAGTTAAAAGATAACAATAAACTTTAACTATAAAGATTTTATGTTTATTTAACTTTGACTTAATACATATAAATAAAAAATAAGAGAGGCTGAAGGTGTACTCCAGATACTTCTTCGAAAATTACTCACCTCAACGAATACTTTTGTTTTAACTAATACAGCTGTCAAAAAAAAAGTTATTTGAAAAATCGATCGGCGACCCTAGCGGGATACGAACAATCAGCAATTTAATGGTTTTCTCTTTTGATGAAGCAAAAATGATTTATAATGATCATTGGTCAGAACTAACTGGAGCTGAGAAAAGAAATAACCCAATCGCAAATTGGATAAGCGACCCAAGCGTAGGAATCTGGTTTGAGGAAAAGCTTATGATCACAAACGGGTTCTTTCACCGGCGCTTAATAAATCGTTTTACGGATATAAAAGGTTTTAGCGCTACGGACCACGATTACTTTCGTAAATCGTTTTACAATCAAACTGCTCCGATCGAGTACCTTCTAGAAGATAAACAATAGGATCTGGTAGGTAAAATATTTGGTCTAAACATTGAAGAATTCTGTGATTTACCTAACAACTTTTTACGTTTTCAAAAGGATGAGGACGTACAGTAAATAACACCCACCACGCCCTCTTTATAGAAGGTAGTTGGTGGGTATAAAAACATTTTAAAAAACATAGCTATGGAAGTGATTCTGTCAAAATGGACAAAAACTAGAACAGTAAATGCAACAAATTCTAATATAGTCAAAAAAAATTACTCGATCAGAGTTAAACTACGTTAGTAGAATTATGGAGATTGTACGATGTAATCTTGAGCAAAATGTAAATCCAGCTTTAGATTCAAAAAGAACGTGGTTACTGGATTCCAGTAATGAGTTTGAGTTGCTTAAGAACAGGATTTCTACTGGGTTTATAAATTGGAACAATCCTTTGTCTCTTGTATGAAAAACGAATGTTGTGGACACAAAATCACTTGAAGAGATTTATTTTACATTTCAAGTGGATTCACTAGAAATTTTTCTTTTTGATCGTTCTCTTCTTTCTAAACTTGCCACTAAAAGAAAGAATACAAGAAAACAAAAAGTTCAAAATATTTTGAAAGAAGATTTCCTGTGTCTAGGTCTTCTAGTTACGCAATATGACACCTCGCAATTAGTAATTAGAGTTTTTAATGAATCTATGTCAACAGAAAAGTTAAATAACTTTGATACTTCATCTTACGAAGTGCATCTTCCGTTGAGCAAATCTAATTCTTTTCCTGGATAACCAATAATGAAAAAATCTTTCATTTCAGACTACTCGCCGTATAACGCCAAAGATAAAGAAATAATTCAAAGGTTAAATGCTAATCTTAAAACCCAAGCTAGTGAAACGATTATAGGTGATGAAAATTATTTTTATGCGTTTCGCGTTAACGTTATCTTTTCTATGCTGGAAGATTTGGATGCTGATGAGGTTGTTCAATTAGTAAAAGGGGTTGATACGTTCTTTGAGTCATTGAAGATTACATCGTACAATCTTTATAACCCTTCACTAGATTAAGCACATCCTGAATTATCACTATCATTCAGGCTTCGTCGTGAAACTTGATATTAAACGACTGAAAGCTTTACCCGCAAATCGACTTGCAGTTGCTGAAAACGTATGATAAAGAATGGCAAGCTGACCCCAGTGTACTATTTTATGAACATCATTTCCTTCCATTTCAAAAATAGTGCCTAGGGCATCCATTTGTTTTTCATCGCTAACACTGACGGAGTCTGAGTCATATCTAATAAACATTAATCCTAGTACTAAATGCTTAATATACGGATCTTCAGGATAAGAGCCGATCGAGAGTAGAAGTTCTCTTGTCTCGTCCGCCGTTTCGAGTAGAAGTTTGTTTCTACCAGAACCAGAACTTACTTTTTTTAGTACTTCACGTCTCATATTAAGAATTGATTCACCAGTTACCAAGCCCATAATATTTCCAATCAAGCCCGTTATTGCTTCTATCTGGTCATAATTTACACTAGACGTGGGCGAAAGTGAATGTGCACCGATTTGTGCTGATGTGTTTACATGTTTCCCAAATTTGAATTTAATTACGATTGTAGAACCCACAAATTGACAAATAGGGTTATTAACCATTCCTTAAAGAAATGTAGACTTACTTTGAGCCATATGGCTCAAAATAAGACCTACTTCTGAAAGACCTTGTGTGTCTGTCCCTGGAGCCCACGTACCTAAAAAACTTACTTTGCGTGCGCCGAACCGTGCCACCTGTTCAGCAACAGTGTCTCCAGATTTAGGTAATTGTTCGAATGCCTTAAGTAAGGTCGCATGAATTGGATTAGCTTGTTCGGGTATCATTAAATTCCTAAGTAATAAACGAAGGGTAGCTACTGGATTAGTAAAATTATCAGCTCCTCCCGTAATTCGAAGTGCATCAGCTCCTGATCTTCTGTTTAAATACTCAATAAATTTTGGCACGCTTATTTTGCTAAGTCCAAACTCTATGCCCCGAACAGCATATCCAAATGGGCCAGGCACTTTTTTTAACAATCCGCTAGTCATCTTCCCAAATTGTATCCCTTCACCCGGTGATTCACTACAAACACGCCAAAAGGAGAATAAAGATTCCATACCCCAAATAACGAATGTTACTATAACGTTATTATCACCAGGACCTTTACCTGCTCTTCGAAAAGCTTCAGTCTTGCAAAGAACATCTTTAGTGCCATGACCCAATCCTTTCCAGGCTATATTTTTTCCTGCATTCTCAGTTAAAAATTCCGTACCACCTAAAAATCTAAAATCTCGAACCACTTTTGTTAATCGACCAGTGAATGGGTGCTTATAAAAAACACCTTCTACACTTAATTCAAAGGCATAGGAGATTAACCCTCTCAAAACTTGTTATCTGTTAAGAGACCAGACTATTTGACTCATAGCGTCAATGTTGTCTTCGACTTTTTTAGGGATACTTTGTTCTTCTAAACCCGCCCTTAGATTCCTCAATAAAACAGCCACGAGAAGACTAAAAGTAAAACCAGAGACAGCTTTTTTATCTAGGCAATGCTTTTCTAGTTTTAAAATAGCACATGCTAACTGATGAATTGTTAACCCCTTAGAAAATGAAAGGATAGGTACCACTTCATCCCAATGATTTAACTCTATCCATCTAGCAACCTCCTCGATCTCTTCTTTTGATGGCTCAATCATTTGTAACATTTTAGACTTTATAATCTTACTATGCGCCGGATGGTGTGTAAAATTTGGCACTAACCCCAGAAGACATAGCAAACTAAGATTTAACCCGTTCCGTCTCAGATAGCTCTCCATAGAAGTCTTACTTTTATACCTTTCTGTATCGGAACGAGCTTGTTCATATTTTTTATAGTCGTGGAAAGATCCTCTGAAAAACTTTGATTTTTTTGACATTACTTTTTGTGACCCTACTAGATTAAACAAGATAAAAACAGATCGATATATACAACAATCGTTTTGTTTTCTTGAGACAAAACGTGTAACCTTCTGACATTATATTTTTTAAGAATTATTGGGCATACTTTGGCCAATAAAAGGAATTTAAGCCCCGGATTGCTAATAGTTGAAGCCCCTAAAAAAACTAACGCTATCCAAGACCTGACATTAGGGAATAATTCAGAAATACGTATAAAAGCCAACCCAGTACTCTTATCACCATTTAGTGACAATGCAAAGTATGGGTACTTTTCAAGAAATTTGCTATAATACTCTGAAACCGTAATGTAATCCGCGGATACAACTTTCCTCCTTACAGGATATTCGCGAGGAAGAAAGTAACCATAGGTTTCGATTTGAGTAGAATAGAAAAATAGCATACTTTCTATAGAGCCTAGAAGCGAGAAACGAACCAATCCAAGTGGGCTTACAGGCAAGTATTTAAAAACGTGACTTTTGAGAAGTAATACAAACCTACACAACATAAGCTAGCGCCACCAACGAGTAAAAGAATCGTTTCATAATTGTAAAAATTTAATATTCTAAAGTAGTATATAGAGATCCTCAGTTGATGAGGGATGCGTGCTTCTAACTCAAATATTTTAGCATATTCCGCATGGAGCCACAGCAGTAAAGGAAGCTTATCGTCTACTAATAAACTGCAGGGCGCTTCTAGATCTTTGGTTTTCGTTAACGGAGCCAATTTAAGGGCTACTATGTGTCGGATAAGGTTCTCAATAGAGGATTCGATGTCAGGCTCGGTAAATAATATAATTTGGTTTAGTTTACACTTACTTAAAACTAAATTATTAGAACAGGAAGAAATAATTAATAACATAAATTAAAATATTAGTTTATATTAATATTTACCCACCAGGCTTTCTTATGGAAGTTATTTAGTGTATAAAAACATTTAAAAAAAACATTTTTTTACTCCATTATAATAGATATTATACCACGAATAAAAAAATTAGAATAGGTTGTATATTCAACCTATTCAATGGACTTAAAAGTTACGTAGTCACCCAATCTACATCCACATTCTCAAGAATGATTGAAGAGTTGTAAATTTGTAGAATGATAACTAAAAACACTAGAAATAAGGCCATAAAGATACCCATCACAGGTGTTGTCCCCCAACCAGGAGCAACTTTACCGTATTCTGCGTTAAGTGGTCGTAAAATTTCTCCTAATCGCGTTCGTAATGCCATAATTTCAAGTTCTATACAATTAAATTATATAATATTAGTTTATAATATTACTTATAATAAACATTATAAACAATGTTTCCTTTTTCAGAACAGCTTATTAAATATTTTTTTATGGAAGATGCAAAAGTTCTAAGTATTTTTATTTCAGGTCTACTTCTTGGTATTACAGGTTACTCTATCTTTACTGCTTTTGGACCAGCTGCAAAAGAACTGCGTGATCCTTTTGAAGAACACGAAGATTAAAAAAAAAATCTTATTTCAGTCAACTGAAATAAGATTTTTTTATAAGTTTGAGAAAATATATCAATTATTTATTTCTTAACAATTCTTGGAGGATCTCTAAAGAAAATCGCAAAAAAGATTACGACTAATGTTCCAATTAGCAAGAAAGTATATACTAATGCTTCCATAATTTAACTACTAAATATTAATCTTAAATGTATCCTTTACACGATACCTTGCTTTTTCGTAGTTTTATCACCAAGTTTTTGGAATGCACCAAATTCAACTTGCTCTAAAACTTCACTACCAATACCTGCAAAAACATCTCTAAATAATGTACGACCCCCATGCCATAAATGACCAAGGAAAAATAACAGAGCAAAATTTGCGTGACCAAAAGTATACCAACCACGTGGACTACTTCTAAAGACTCCATCTGACTCTAACGTTGTTCGGTCGAATTCAAAAACTTCGCCTAGTTGTGCTTTTCTTGCGTATTTTTTAACAGTAGGAGCATCTGTAAATACTTGACCATTCAGTTTGCCACCATAAAAGTTTGTACTGACACCAACTTGTTCAATACTATACTTAGATTCAGCACGTCTGAATGGAATATCAGCACGAACGATACCATCTTTATCTACTAAAATAACTGGAAAGGTTTCAAAGAATGCAGGCATTCTTCTAACTGTTAGTTCACGTCCTTCTTTATCTTGGAAAACTGGGTGACCTAACCAAGCTTCTGCGATACCATCTCCTTTATTCATTGGTCCTGCACGGAATAGACCACCCTTTGCTGGGTTGTTACCAATGTAATCATAGAAGGCTAGCTTATCAGGAATTCGTGACCATGCTTGACTTAATGATAAACCTTCACCTAGTGAACTTTCTACACGACGTTCAATCTCTTGCTGAAAATAACCACTATCCCACTGATAACGAGTCGGGCCAAATAATTCAATGGGAGTTGCCGCTGCGCCGTACCACATTGTACCAGACGTAATAAATGCTGCAAAAAATACAGCCGAGATACTACTTGAAAGTACAGTCTCAATATTACCCATACGAAGAGCTCTGTAAAGCCTTTGTGGTGGTCGAATTGTTAAATGGAAAACACCAGCAAGAATACCTAGTATACCAGCAGCTATATGGTGAGATGCAATACCACCTGGATTAAATGGGTTAAAACCTTCGGCGCCCCATGCTGGAGCAACTGCTTGAACTCGTCCAGTAACACCGTAAGCATCCGAAACCCATATACCTGGACCAAACACACCTGTTACGTGGAATGCACCAAACCCAAAACATAATAAGCTTGATAAGAATAAATGAATACCAAAAATCTTTGGCAGATCTAACGCTGGCTCGCCAGTACGAGGATCTCTAAATAACTCTAAATCCCAATAAACCCAGTGCCAAATTGCTGCTAAAAAACACATGCCTGATAAAACAATATGCGTTAAAGCAACACCTTCAAAACTCCAGATACCAGGATTAGATACACTCTCGCCAGTAATACTCCAACCACCCCAGGAATCCGTTACACCAAGTCGAGCCATAAACGGCATTACAAACATACCTTGTCTCCACATTGGATTTAAAACTGGATCAGACGGGTCGAAAACTGCAAGCTCGTACAATGCCATAGATCCTGCCCATCCAGCAACAAGTGCTGTATGCATCAAATGTACGGCAATTAAACGACCTGGGTCATTAAGAACAACTGTGTGAACACGATACCAAGGTAGTGCCATGGATTTTTTCCTCCTATAGAAAAACTTTTTACTTTCTTACTTTTAATTAATGCGTTGTAAAAATAGACAAACTCAACTTTAAATACTTAAGTTAATCACTTAGATTAAATTATATATTGGATTTAATACTTTGAATTAACTTTATTAGATCTAAATATTATTTTTTCATCATTTGACTTATATAATTTAACACGAAGAATTTTACGGACGAAAGCTAAATAATTAGAATTTTTTATTTAAAAAAGTGACGGTTACAAATTCAGCCTTTATAATTAATACAAATATAAAAAAATATAGTTCAAATAATTTTTCGCTACACTTAAATTATAATTTTAGTAAATCGACAAAAATAATCATTTTAAGTACAGGGTTTAAATATGTAAAATGTACAAGTGGTTCTCTATTGATATAGGTTATCCGTTTATGCGATAATTTTAGTGTAAGGTTTGGAGTTTTCAAATAGTTAAAGATTAAAAAATGGACAATTGTCTGTTGAACATTTCGTTTTAATTAATAATAATTATGTTATTTATTTTAAGGTTTTAGTGTTTGAAAAATGGCATTAAAATTAATTCCTGGTATAATAGTGTTTATAAGCTCTAAGCGGGTGTAGCTCAGTGGTAGAGCGCAACCTTGCCAAGGTTGATGTCGCGCGTTCGAATCGCGTCACCCGCTTATTTTTTTATTCGAACTTTAATATTGTTTTTTATAAAGGGTTTTACAATTAATTGGGTCGAATAAAGTTCATTCAGATTATTGAATTGAATACCTGATTTAAGTACTTGCTGGCTACTTGGTAGATAGTCAAGATATAGAGACATTGTCTTAACTCTGGATTCAACAAATACCACTACAGAACTTAACATATCGTATACTTATTACTAAGTAGCTAGACTAAAGAGCGTAGTTGAATAAATCATAAGCATATGATAAGCTATATATTGTAGTAGTATTTATTGGATCGATGCCCGAGTGGTTAATGGGGGTGGATTGTAAATCCACTAGCATAGCTTACGTTGGTTCAAATCCAACTCGGTCCATTATAAATCAGTTTTGTCTTATATGTCTTATAAGGTTCTTCAACCCTGGAATAGTAGTAAATTCTTCCAGGCCCCGTTTGCATACCACTGGGCACCTTATTTTTGGGAATTCGTCGTCTGGACGCGTTCCCTTCAGAGCCTCGCCCTATTTATCGCTCTTACTTTGAAGAGTCTCGTCATATTACTTTATTACATTAAGCGGTTTTAGTGTTGGATATATATGACTAATTTTCGTTCGGAAGATTATTTTATCACCAAAGATCTGATCAGGTACGTTTGCTAACCTACGACGAATAGGTAATTTTATCAGTTTATAAAACTCTTTATAAAAAGCAGTCCGCTTATATAAAAATTTATCATTCAAAAATTCAGACATCTGATTTGCATGCAGTTTTTCACTAAACAAAAACCTATGGAGAGCTTGAAGATCTATCAATATTTCTGAAATTATTAACTCTTTTGGACTAAAAATGACCCTATTTTATCCTCAATATAAAAACGTTTTCCTCGGTGGTCGTCAAAAAATTTATCTGTGACATCACTACGATTATTATAATATATAAGTTGGTCGTTGTAGTTTTGAAGACAAACGAATTACTTTGGGTATTTTTGAAACTTTGTTCCCTAATGCAGGCTTAGGTAAAAATATTTCTCATATTCGATTGGTTTAAATATAATTAAACTTGTGACCTGAATATATTCATCCACAGGTTATTGCTTATGTGTCAATTAGTAAAAAATTAATGGTATAATTAATGATACTTATGATTATATTCTTGAATTTAATAAGTAAAGTTGCCTAACTGTGTAGTTTAGATTTAACCAAAGAAATAAAATTATGAGTAATGTTTATGATTGGTTTCAAGAACGACTTGAAATACAAGCAATTGCCGATGATATTACAAGTAAGTATGTTCCTCCTCACGTAAATATTTTTTATTGCCTTGGTGGAATTACTTTAACTTGTTTTATAGTACAAGTTGCAACTGGTTTCGCGATGACATTTTACTATCGTCCAACTGTTACTGAGGCGTTTTCATCTGTAGAATATTTAATGACAAGTGTGAATTTTGGATGGCTAATACGTTCAGTTCATAGATGGTCAGCAAGTATGATGGTATTAAATATGATTTTGCATGTTTGTCGTGTATATTTAACAGGTGGCTTTAAAAAACCCCGTGAATTAACTTGGGTAACAGGCGTATTATTAGCTTCGGTAACCGTATCATTTGGTGTTACCGGCTATTCATTGCCATGGGATCAAGTTGGTTACTGGGCATGTAAAATTGTAACAGGTGTACCAGATGCAGTTCCAGTTGTTGGAGGTCTAATTGTTCAACTTTTACGGGGTGGTGTAAGCGTAGGTCAGTCAACTTTAACCCGTTTTTATAGTGCTCATACATTTGTTTTACCTGTAGTTGCAGTTGTATTGATGCTTACACATTTTATTATGATTCGTAAGCAAGGTATCTCTGGTCCTCTTTAAATAAAAATTTAATTATTATTACAGAATTCAAATATGTCTATTTTAAAAAAACCAGATTTATCTGATCCAAAATTACGTGCTAAATTAGCAAAAGGTATGGGACACAATTATTATGGTGAACCTGCTTGGCCGAATGATCTACTTTACATCTTTCCAGTATGTATTTTAGGTACAATCGCTTGTTGTATTGGTTTAGCAGTTCTAGAACCAACACCTCTTGGTGAACGTGCTGATCCTTTTGCTACTCCGCTTGAAATTTTACCTGAATGGTATTTCTTTCCAACTTTTAATCTATTACGCGTAATTCCAAATAAATTATTAGGTGTACTATCAATGGCAGCTGTACCGATAGGTTTGATTACTGTTCCATTTATTGAAAATGTGAATAAATTTCAGAACCCATTCAGACGTCCAGTTGCTTCATTAGTGTTTTTATTTGGTACATTTATAGCATTTTGGTTGGGTATTGGTGCTACAATGCCAATAACCCAAGCCTTGACGTTAGGATTTTTCTAAAGATCTATCTAAATAACGTTCATTATTTTTTTATTCAAAAAAGAAAGTAACATTTAATTACTTTCTTTTTTTATTTTTTTAACAAAAGCCAACATAGATTAAACAAATTGAAGTAGAATTCTATATTAGAAGTCTAGTAATATCTATTGCAGGTTTGATTAGAAGTTTTAACTATATTAAAGTGTTTATAAGCCTTATATCAATATAAGTTATTGATTAATAGATGGTTTACAGATTTCCTATTTATATGTCTCAGGAGAGGAGAGTAAAAATGAAAATTAGCTCTAAAGAACTAGAGGCTAAAAAAGTTAGAGTCATAGTAGATAAAAACCCGGTCGCTACATCTTTTGAGAAATGGGCACAACCTGGACATTTTTCGCGAACATTAGCGAAAGGACCAAAAACAACTACATGGATTTGGAACTTACACGCTGATGCTCACGACTTTGATAGTCAAACGAGTTCCCTAGAAGATATTTCACGTAAGATATTTAGTGCCCATTTTGGCCAACTATCTCTTATCTTCATATGGATTAGTCAAGCCTATTTCCATGGTGCACGCTTTTCAAACTATTCTGCATGGTTAAGCAACCCAACAACAGTTAAACAAAGTGCACAAGTTGTTTGGCCAGTTGTTGGTCAAGAAATTTTAAATGGTGACGTTGGCGGCGGATTTTCTGGTGTTCAAGTGACATCTGGTTTCTTTGAGCTTTGGCGTGCTGCAGGTATTACCAATGAAACCGAATTATATTGGACTGCGATGGGCGCTTTAGGTATGTCAGCTTTAATGGTTTTTGCAGGTTGGTTTCATTATCATAAAGCAGCTCCAAAACTTGAATGGTTTCAAAACGTGGAATCAATGATGAATCATCATTTAGCTGGTTTATTAGGTTTAGGCTGTTTATCTTGGTCAGGACACCAAATTCATATTAGTCTTCCAATTAATAAGTTACTAGATGCTGGTGTAGCTCCACAAGAGATTCCATTACCTCATGAGCTCTTATTTAATCAAGAATTAATGGCCCAACTTTACCCAAGTTTCAAGAAAGGCTTACTTCCATTTTTTACATTAAACTGGAGCGAATATTCTGATTTCTTAACATTTAAAGGGGGTTTAAATCCTATTACTGGTAGTTTATGGTTAACTGATCAAGCTCACCATCATTTAGCACTAGCAGTACTATTTATTTTTGCTGGTCATATGTACCGCACAAATTGGAGTATTGGTCATAGTATGAAAGAAATTCTAGAAGCACATAAAGGACCTCTTACTGGTGAAGGTCATAAAGGTTTATTTGAAATTTTAACTACTTCATGGCACGCTCAATTAGCCATTAACTTAGCTATGATGGGATCACTAAGTATTATCGTTGCTCACCACATGTATGCTATGCCACCGTATCCTTACATTAGTGTTGATTATCCAACACAGCTTTCACTATTCACTCACCATATGTGGATTGGTGGTTTTTGTATTTGTGGTGCTGGTGCGCACGCCTCAATTTTTATGGTCCGTGATTATAGCCCAGTCCAGTCTTATAATAATCTTTTAGATCGTGTTCTAAGACACCGTGATGCTATTATTTCACATTTAAATTGGGTTTGTATATTCCTTGGAACACATAGTTTTGGTCTATATATTCATAATGATACGATGCGTGCTTTAGGTCGACCTCAAGATATGTTCTCAGATAAAGCAATCCAATTACAGCCGATCTTTGCTCAATGGATTCAATCACTTCATACCTTAGCCCCAGGTAATACAGCCCCAAATGCATTAGCGACAGCTAGTTATTCTTTTGGTGGTGACGTCGTTGCTGTTAATGGAAAAATTGCTATGATGCCTATCAGTTTAGGTACTGCAGACTTTATGGTTCATCATATACATGCTTTTACAATTCATGTAACAGTATTAATTTTATTAAAGGGTACCCTATTTGCTCGTAGTTCACGATTAATTCCTGATAAGGCAAATTTAGGTTTTAGATTCCCTTGTGATGGACCAGGTCGTGGCGGGACTTGTCAAGTTTCAGCTTGGGATCATGTTTTCCTTGGTTTATTCTGGATGTATAACTCTATTTCAGTTACGATCTTTCACTTTAGTTGGAAGATGCAATCTGACGTTTGGGGAACTATATCAAGCGCAGGTAAAATTTCGCACGTTACCGGAGGTAACTTTGCGAATAGTGCATTGACGATTAATGGTTGGTTACGTGATTTCCTTTGGTCACAAGCATCACAAGTAATTCAATCTTATGGTTCGGCTTTATCAGCTTATGGTTTAATCTTCTTGGGTGCACACTTTATTTGGGCATTTAGTCTTATGTTCTTATTCAGTGGACGTGGTTATTGGCAAGAATTAATTGAGTCCATTGTTTGGGCACATAACAAGCTTAAGCTTGCTCCAGCTATTCAACCACGTGCTCTGAGTATTACACAAGGTCGAGCGGTTGGATTAGCCCATTACTTACTTGGTGGTATTGGTACAACATGGTCGTTCTTCTTAGCACGAATTATCTCTGTTGGTTAATTTAATAAAAACGATAACAATTAAAATTAATTATGGCTACTAAATTTCCTAAGTTTAGTCAGGCACTTGCACAGGATCCTGCAACTAGAAGAATCTGGTACGGGATAGCAACTGCCCACGATCTTGAGAGTCATGATGGTATGACAGAAGAAAGTCTTTATCAAAAGATTTTCGCTTCCCATTTTGGCCACCTGGCTATAATATTTTTGTGGACGTCAGGTAATTTATTTCACGTTGCGTGGCAAGGTAACTTTCAGCAATGGGTATTAAATCCACTTAAAGTAAAACCAATTGCACATGCAATTTGGGATCCTCATTTTGGACAATCGGCGATTAAAGCATTTACACGGGGTGGTGTTTCTTATCCAGTGAATATAGCAACCTCTGGTGTTTATCACTGGTGGTATACAATTGGCATGAGAACAAATACTGATCTGTATCTTGGTGCGCTTGGTTTATTAGTCCTATCAACTACTTTATTATTTGCTGGTTGGTTACACTTACAACCAAAATTTCGTCCCGGTCTTGCATGGTTTAAGAATAATGAATCTCGATTAAATCACCATCTTTCTGGCCTTTTTGGAGTAAGTTCATTAGCTTGGTCTGGTCATTTAATTCATATTGCAATTCCCGAATCGCGCGGTCAGCATATTCGATGGGACAATTTTACTTCGACTTTGCCACATCCAGAAGGTTTGACACCATTCTTTACTGGTAATTGGGGAGTTTATTCTGAAAGTCCTGATACTGCTCAACATATTTTTGGTACTAGTGAGGGAGCTGGCACAGCAATCTTGACATTCCTTGGTGGTTTTCATCCGCAAACCCAGTCTATGTGGTTAACGGATATTGCTCATCATCATTTAGCAATCGCTATAGTTTTTATTTTTGCTGGTCATATGTATCGCACGAATTGGGGTATTGGTCATAGCATGAAAGAAATTCTTGATGCGCATGTACCTCCACGAGGTCGCTTAGGTGCTGGCCACCGCGGTTTGTTTGAAACAATCACAAATAGTTTACATATGCAATTAGGTCTAGCTTTAGCCTCTTTAGGAGTTGCAACATCATTAGTTGCTCAGCATATGTATGCTTTACCTTCTTACGCTTTTATGGCGAAAGATTATGTTACGCAAGCTGCTCTTTACACACACCATCAGTATATTGCTGGTTTCTTAATGGTTGGCGCGTTTGCTCACGGTGCAATTTTCTTTGTTCGTGATTATGACCCTGAGGTAAATAAAGATAATGTTTTAGCTCGTATGCTTCAGCATAAAGAAGCAATTATCTCTCACTTAAGTTGGGTTAGTTTATTTTTAGGTTTTCATACACTTGGTTTATACATTCATAATGATACGTGTGTTGCTTTTGGTACTCCAGAAAAACAAATCTTATTTGAACCGATATTTGCTCAATTTATTCAAGCCTCGTCTGGTAAAGCACTTTATGGTTTTGATGTTTTATTATCATCATCAACAAGTGCAGCGAGTGTTGCAAGTAGTAAAATTTGGCTGCCTGGATGGATTGACGCAATTAATAGTGGTAAAAACTCATTGTTTTTAACAATTGGACCTGGTGACTTTTTAGTTCATCATGCTATCGCATTAGGTCTCCATACAACTACATTAATTCTTGTCAAAGGTGCATTAGATGCACGTGGATCAAAATTAATGCCGGATAAAAAAGATTTTGGTTATAGTTTTCCTTGTGATGGCCCAGGTCGTGGTGGTACGTGTGACATTTCTGCTTGGGATGCGTTTTATTTAGCTATGTTCTGGATGTTAAACACAATTGGTTGGGTAACATTCTATTGGCATTGGAAACATATGACAATATGGGGTGGTAACGCAGCAGCTTTTAACGAGTCTTCAACGTATATTATGGGTTGGCTACGTGATTATTTATGGTTAAATTCATCACCGTTAATTAATGGTTATAACCCAATGGGTATGAACGCACAAGCTGTCTGGGCTTGGATGTTCTTATTTGGTCATTTAGTTTGGGCAACTGGGTTTATGTTCTTGATTTCTTGGCGTGGATATTGGCAAGAACTAATTGAAACGTTAGTTTGGGCACATGAACGTACACCAATTGCTAATTTAGTACGATGGCGTGATAAACCAGTAGCTTTATCAATTGTACAGGCTAGATTAGTTGGCTTAGCACATTTCGCAGTTGGTTATATATTTACGTATGCACCATTTGTAATTGCTTCTACAACTGGTAAATTTGGTTAAAATATGGATAAAATCCGTACGAGTTTAAATTAAAAACTTAGAGAGATGTAGAAACATCTCTTTAAGTTTTTTATTAACGATCTGTGTTTTTAATACGTATGAAGATGATTTGAAGAAAAAATAGTTTCTTTTCTAGTAATGATTTTTCATAGTTTGTTCTTTATTCGAATCGTGATGTACATTCAATATTATTTGATTTTATTATTATATCTACATTGACAAACTGCTTAATAACTAGTAAATTTATATCATATTTTTAATTTATCGGGATGTAGCGCAGCTTGGTAGCGCATCTGCCTTGGGAGCAGGGTGTCGCAGGTTCAAATCCTGTCATCCCGATTGTATTTCATATTAAAGAATTTAAACGAGCTATTTATCATAAAATTTATACATCCATAATACATTATCATTGAAAAAACTTTTTCAGACAAATTTGACTTTTGCATCGGAATTCGAACCTATCTTACGAATAATTCGATGTCGAGTTTCTTCAAAATCAATCTTCATACTTTTAAGAACAGTTAGCGTTACACCTTCCTCTGGTTTAGCTATTATACCAAGAAGTAAATGTTCTGTACCAATATAGTCATGACCGAATGCACGTGCTTCATCTAAGGAAATTTCTAAATTTCGTTTAGCACGAGGAGTAAATGGTATTTCAGGTGAAACGAATCCTGAACCGCGACCAATAATTTTTTCAACTTCAATACGCGTAGTTTTTAAATTAACACCCATTTGTTTTAAAACGGTTGGACCAATACCTGTACCCTCAGAAATAAGGCCTAGTAATATTTGTTCTGTGCCGACCCAATTATGACCAATTCTT
>Ga0307993_1000173_pt1 | contig 21296 bp, 15 predicted proteins | sample EllFjometagen260_FD_203163 | JGI IMG/M metagenome (GOLD analysis project Ga0307993, IMG submission 203163) | Marine microbial communities from Ellis Fjord, Antarctic Ocean - #260 | ecosystem: Environmental > Aquatic > Marine > Unclassified | place: Southern Ocean | collected 2014-11-02 | reverse complement strand
TATGTATATGCAGCCATTGAGTATGCGATTCTAGGTTCAAAATACGGAGTTCAAGAGTATGTTGTTAATAGAGCAAAGAAAAGAAAATCAGCTTTATTAAGAAACGCAAAAATTAGAATTAGTAATATTCATCCCGGTAGATTGTTAATGAATCTAAGAGGACGAGATAAGTGGCTCAAATAATATGGCAAACCTTACAAGGAATTTTATAGCAGGTAGAATGAATAAGTCCGTTGATGAACGGCTTGTACCTAACGGAGAGTATGTCGATGCTCTTAATATTCGCATGGGTTCAACTGAGCAATCAGAGGTTGGTGTAATAGAGAACTCTAAAGGGAACCTTTCGTTAACTACACTTAGTTATAATGGCAATCCACTAAGTTCTCGTGCAAGATGTATAGGTGCTTTTGATGATGGTACTAATGAGACTCTTTATTGGTTCGTACACGATTCCCTTTATCCTTCTTCACCAACAGGGAAAATAGATTTAGTAGTTTCATTTAATACCACTACTAATACTTTGATATATCATTTAATTAGCGTAAATGAAGGTTTTAATATTAATACTACTTTAAACTTTGACCCTAAATTTTTAATTACAGGAGTTAATAAGGTAGAGGATTTATTGTATTGGACTGATGATTTTAATCAGCCAAGACAAATCAATGTAAAAAGAAATTATGCTAATCCTGTTGTGGGTGTTGATGGGTTTTTTAACGAGGCTATCCTTGTTATTAAGCAACCACCTATTGCATCACCTACTGTTGTCCCAACTCCAACAAGTAGTCAAGATAACTTCTTAGAAGAAAGGTTTATATGTTTTGCTTATAGGTACAGATATGAAGACAATGAATATTCTGCTACATCTCAATGGAGCAAACCCGCATTCCTGCCTAACAGTTTTAGATATGATTTCGCAACTGCACTAAATTCAGGTATGAGTGGAACCGCTAACATGGCGGTTATAACTTATAATTCCGGTGGACCATTAGTAAAGTCTATTGAACTATTGTTCAAAGAAAATCAATTCCCTACAATTAGAATTATTGAAAAATTCAATAAACAAACTGAAGGTCTTGCTGATAATACAAATTACACTTTTGAGTTTCAAAACAGTCAAATTTTTACAATTCTTGAAAACTCAGAAATATTAAGACTATACGATAATGTTCCTCTATTAGCTAAAGCCCAAACCACAATGGGTAATAGACTTATGTACGGTAACTACGTTGATGGTTATGACATGGTAGATTTAGGAGATAGCCCTGTTAGATTAGAATATATATCAAATGTTATCTCAGAAGAGATTGGCTCATCGGATTTAGAAGACGAATTAACAACCGGTTTTTGGACTTTTGACGGTGCTCAGAATTTGAATAATGGGAAAATACTAATAGATTTTACCGGAATAAATTTAGTTGCGGGGGGTATATTTACTCTAGAGTTAAGATATAAATTTGGTTTGTACGGAGGTCAAGCACCTTTTCCTACAGACCAACAGGTGGGTACAGGAATATCGTTTACTTATATTTTACAACAACCTTTTGCTAACGTCTTTGAACTTTTTCAAGATGCCGATTTTCAAGATAAAATAGGAACGGCATTAAACATAGAGACTGTTGCAGACGCTTGTACGGGAACTACGTTTACCGATGCTTTTAATTGTTCTGTTGAGCAGACTCTTGAGGCTCCCGGAGGTATTACCCTCTATAAGTACGAGAGTGGGCAATCTCAGGCAGGGCAGCCTATAGAGACCTACACAGGGACAGTTGCTACAAATATGAGTTTCCAACTACCGGCAATGAGGTATGTTGACGACCCTAATTTTACAAATATTACTCAATCGGTATACGCTTATTATGAAATAGAATCAGCAGAGGCTACCTATTCTGAGATTGGCAATCCATCAAGCCTTCACAGTAATCGGGGTTATGAAGTTGGTATCGTTTATATGGATGGGTTTAACAGGTCCTCTACTGCTTTAGTAAGTAATAATAACGCAGTTCATATTCCCTGTGCTTCATCAGCCCTTCAAAATAAAATTCAAGTTACTATACCAACAGGACAACGTGCTCCTTCTTGGGCTAAGAGATATAAGTTCTGTATAAAAGCTGATAAAGAAATTTATGAAACTATTTATACAACTTTCTTTTTTAGAGACACTAACTCAAATGACGATTGGTTTTTGCTTGATGGACAGAACTCACAAAAAGTTAAAATTGGTAGTGAGTTAATTGTAAAGACAGATACTTCAGGACCAAGAAGTAGTTGTACTTATACTACTGTATTAGATAAGGTTGCTCAAGCTGCAGATTGGTTAGACCCTGCACCTATTGATGATGATGGTTTTAATATCAAAGTACCGGGAGGTACATACATGAGGTTATCGGCTAATAACTTTAGTACCACAACAGATATTAACGATGGATTACCTGCAACTTGGACTCAAGGAGAAAAATTATCCAACACAAAAGATAATCCTTATAATGGCATAATAGGCTATCAGATAAATGTACCGGACCCTAATACTCCCGGACAATTTGTAGACTTACCAATTCCTGCAGGCTCAAAAATTCTTATAAAATATGAGAGTATTAGAATAGGTAAGAATGAAAATTTAGAGGGGTTAACTTATATCTACGAACAAAACTTTACCTCTAGTCAAGACTATTCAAGTTTTAAAACATGGTGGGACGGAGATAATATAGGAGGAACTTTAAATGCAGCTTTTGTAGTAAGAACTGCTACATTTAATCAGTCTCCTCCAACGGCAACTTATGACCCTACTTTAGACAATACCATGCCTATTAATAATTTGGGTGTAAATTTTAAATTTGTATTTCAATCAAATACACAACCAACAAGTTTAACTGTAAGCGGTAGTCTAGGATATGATAGTAGGAAAAAGCGAACAAACACTAAGATGGAAATTCTTATACAACGTGCTAATTCGCTTGTTGTATTTGAGACAGAACCTATTGATGCTGCTCCAAATATTTGGCTTGAGTCTTCAGAGGCATATAATATTAACACAACCACAGGAGAGCATCTTAGTCCCGACCAAAGTCAAGATTTTGCAAATAACACCCCTGCCTTAATAGTTACTGATTTCTTTAACTGTTACTCTTTTGGTAATGGTGTAGAGAGTTATAAGATAGAGGATGCTATAACAGGAAAGCAAGTAGAACTTGGTAATAGAGCATATACCACTACAGACACAGACTTTAAAAGAGTTCGTAGATATTCAGATATTACCTATAGTGGTGTTTATAATGAGGAGTCTAATAGGAATGGATTAAATGAATTTAATCTTGGGTTATTAAACTTTAAGTCATGTGAGCAATCATTTGGTCCTATCAATAAATTATTTGCAAGGCAAAGAGATATCCTTACGTTACAAGAAGATAAGATATCATATGTTCAAACGGATATAAACTTATTATCTGATGCAGCAGGTGGCTCAGGAGTTGTGGTAGCAATACCAAAAGTCTTAGGAAGCCAAGTTGCAAGAGCAGAAGAGTATGGTATATCTAATAACCCTGAGAGTTTTGTTCAGTGGGGACCTGATAAGTACTTCACAGACGCTAAGAGAGGCTCTGTAATCAGCTTAAAAGGACAAACGGCAGAATCGTTAACCGCAGTCTCAATGATGGGGATGAGGTCTTGGTTTAGAGATTTGTTTATTGATGACTTTGATACTCAAAAACTAGGGGGATTTGACCCTTATATGAATGAGTATGTTATATCTTCAAATGGAATAAAACTTCCGGCTCCTGTTGTTTGTGAGGATTGTGGAATAACAACATCTATTGAGGTAAAGGAAGGTACAGATTATATTACTTGTTATGAACTTGGAGACTTAGTTGGCGATGTTGTTGTAGACTACACTGTATCTTCTGTTACCGGAACATTTACTGTAACTTCACTATACAATGGGATTTCAACAGTAGTTGGTCCAACAAGTACAAGTGGGACTTTGACATTCTCTAAGAATGTGGTTAATGTTGATACTGCACAAATTTTCATTGATTCTACAGACTCTGTTTCTTTACAATTAACTGTTAACTGTCCTGCCGCAGATTCTATTACTATTGTTTTAGTGACTATAACAAGTGATAATGAAGAAGGGTTATTTACAACTAACCAATACAGATGGCAAGACGGAACTTTTATTTCTCCATTACATACTGAGAAAGTAAAATTTGCAACAGGGAATAATCCTATTGTAAGTAGTTATTCTACTATAACAGGACCACAAGGTGGTGGTGTTATACCATCTAATAGTGCGACAGTAGCAATGTTTAATAATACTCTTGTTCCTGATGATTTTGTATTTGATGTTGCGGCTGATGAGTTTAGATATTTAAGAAGCAGCACAACGTATGCTAACACACCTACAGATATTCAAGCGTTATTAGCGACAACAAATATTGCAACTCCAACTTTAGCCCCAATAAACGGAAACACTGCATACTACGCACAATTTCCAATGCCATCTACAGGAGACTATCTCTACTTGGTTTGGGACTACAGAAACAGTACCCCTATTGAATTATGCTATGACGCAACGTCTGCATTAACCGCTTGTTGCGATTGTCAAAGTAGTGGAGGTGACACTCCTGCAGCTTCCGGATATGTCATTCGTGATTGTATGACAGGTTTTGATTATGTAGCAGAACAAGCTGCTTTCAACTTTACTCTTGGTGACGTAGTACAATATAAAGTAGGTACAGGCGGCGGCACGGGTGTTACGCAATGTGGAACTGTTCAAAGTTCAACTACCGTTAGTGCAAATGCAAGTATTCAAAACGCATCTACTTATAATTGTGATGATGAAACAGATTGTCCTACTTGTACTAGCTATACTGTATCTACATATTCTTCTTCAGGATTATCATATAGCTATACAGACTGTGATGGTCTAGAGGCAGGTGGTACAATTGGTGGAGCAGGTGGTTATGACGAAGAAAGTTTCTGTGCAAGAAGAGGAACAGTAAGTGTGGAAGGTTCAATAAATTTAATTCAGTTTGGACCTTGTGCTCCCTAAAATAAAATAAAATAAAATGCCAACAACATATTACTTAGACGGAAATACTTTTCTTAATTCTACATCAGTTTATACTGATGCGGCACAAACTGTGTGTGCTCCGGACGGTTTTTATTCAGACGGAACTAATTCAAGAGAGTTAGTTAACTGTATCTTACTAGCATCTGAAGTATGTGGAGATTGCTCTACTGCGTGTGATGAATCTATTAGTCTACCGGGGGCTGCAGGTAATCAAGGTATCTACTCAGTCAACTATGATTTAGGCAGTGCGACAGGTGCAGTTATTATTACATTTGCTCCTGCGGCAGTACCTGATGGAATTAGAGTTACTTATGATAGTTCAGTATACAATACATTAAGTAGTCCTGTTGATGGATACCATAAAGGGACAAGTGCTGAACTATTTACTTACGTAGGAAGCACACCTGCGGATTGTGGTATTTCAGGAACTACGTATGCTAATATAACAAAGTATCTATACAACGGCACTGTATTTCAAAATACAGGAACACAATCAATTACCGTATCACCATTAGATGTTTCATTATCAGCAACCCCTCCGGGCAATCCTATTATGGTTATCCCTAAGACATCTGCAACACCTTCAACATTGGCTATAGAAATAGTAGGTCCTTGTGATGACACAGGTTGGGGTGTAACTGTAGCTTGTCCGGCAACTTTAACGGGATATAGTTCTTCAACTTCTGCATCAGGGTCATTCACTGAAGCCTGTAACGCACCTTTAAACTCAACGTATTATAATGTGGCGGTAACAGGAACTGCAGGCGTTCCTTTATTACACGACTATGTATTTAGTGATGCCAATGGATTTCAAGCATTAGCTAATGGTTGGTATAGAACCACAAGTGGATATATTGAAGTGACTAATGGTATTGTTACAAGTGTGGGAACTTGTACCCCTGAATATATTTATCTATCAGGACTACAGGGTGTTTGTAATGTATTCTGTGATGGTACAAACAGACCAATTATTTCACAAAGACAAACTACTAATAATCATAATTATTCACAGATAGTATTAAATGATGTTATTACTCCTTCAGTATTAACTGATGGATATTATGCTTATGCTGCTACTTCTACAGATACGAACACCGGTCCATTCCAAATAATGCGATTAGAAAATAATGTGGTTATTGGATTATCTGAATGTAGTGGAGGAACTTGTTCACCTGTTTAAAAAAATATATATATGCCTAATTATACACTAACATATGACGAAGGAGTACAAGGGTGGACATCCTTCTATTCTTACAACCCTGATTTTATGATTGGGATGAACAATTACTTCTATACATTTAACGGGGGTAATCTTTACCGTCATAATGTAAACGAGGTTAGAAATAATTACTACGGAGTTCAGTACAATTCTACATTAAAAAGTGTATTCAATGATTTGCCTTTAGAGAATAAATTATTTAAAACACTTAATCTAGAAGGAGATAATGCTTGGGAAGCAACGATGAAAACTGATATACAGGACTCAGGATTTATTGATGATACTTACTTTGAAAAAAAAGAAGGGGCTTGGTTTGGGTTTGTAAGGAACTTAGGTACTGTGCCTTCCGCAACATCAGAGTATGCTTTGCGTTCTTTAAATGGTATTGGCAAAAGTTCTGTAGTTACAATCGGTGCAGGTACTGCGACAATTTCTTTTCCTCTTACAATTGAGGTTGGTAATATTTTAAGTGTAGGGGATATGTTTTATTTTGGGTTACCTCCAACTTATAATAGTCCACAACTTGCAGGTCAAATTACTCAGATTAATATCAACCTACGTGCAGGTATAAATCAAGTTGTAATAAATACCAATGGTGCAACCTTTATTCCTACAGTTACGCCAACCCCCACTACTGTACCTATATCTATACAGAATCCTTATTTTCTTTATATAAAAAATGCAGTTGCTGAATCCCATGGAGTGCTAGGACACTATTGTGTATTCACACTTGAGAACACTAATACGGACAAGACTGAATTATTTGCAGTTGAGTCAGAAGTAATGAAATCTTTCCCTTAAAATTATTATCTTTGTTACTATGGTGGAAAGTGAGCATCCAATGCAGATTTTAAGTAGTATTCCCCAAGGAACGGGAATGTTATGGGAAAAAATTAAAACTTTCAAAGAACAAATAAATGCTTTTGATGAGTCTTTAACACATAAATCAGGTGAAAAACAAAGCAAAGAAATGCAAGAGGTATACCCTTTAAAGCAACATATTGAGAATGGTATGTATACAAGAGAAATATTTATGCCTGCGGGACATTTAATAATCTCAATGATACATAAGCAAAACCATCCTTCATTTTTACTTAGAGGAAAGGTATCGTATTTGACTGACGAGGGATTAGTGGAAACAATAACTGCTCCTCACGTAATTAAAACAAAAGAAGGAGCACAAAGAGTTTTATATATACACGAAGACACTGATTGGTGTTGTGTGTATAGGACTGACAAAGAGACATTTGAAGAGGCAGAGGCAGATGTATATGCAGATACCTATCACGACTTGCCTAATTATATTATAGAAAAGAAAAAATTATTATGGCAGGATTAGCAACAGGATTAGCAATTGCGGGATTAACACTCAGTGCCGGAACTACCGCAGCTTCGTTTATACAAGCAGGGAAAGAAAGAAAAAAATCTGACGCATATGAACAAGATGCTGATAGAGCACTTGCTGATGCACGTAGAGCATTGCAGGTAAACTATGCCAAACAAATGTCAGTTAACAACGAGGTATATAATCAAGAACGTCTAGCGGCTCAAGGTGGTGTTCAGCAATTTATGGATGCAGCAGCAGATGCTGACCCTAGAGGAGCAGCAGCCGCAGCAGGGCAAGGTTTAATGTCTTTGCAGGGGCAGTTACAAGGAACAACAAACAGGCAGACAAATGAGTTAATAAATATTGAGAATGCAATCTTAGAGGAAGACTCTAGACTTCGTGATATTAATGCAGGTTTAGATATGCAAGAGGTTGCAGGTGCTCAACAGGCAGCAGCAGACTCTAGAAATATGGCGGCAGCCGCAAAACAACAGGGTATTCAGGGAGCAGCAAATACTGTACAACAAGGTCTGTCATTGGTCCCTCTTTATTCTCAAAATAAAACTTTAACTAAGGGAGCAATTGCTACGGCTCAACAATCAGACCCTAGCTTTGCGGCAGGATATGACCCGGTAGGAGGTACTAATAAAGATTTCAGACAATTTAAAAAGGCTAATCAGGGATTTAAAAGCGACCCTAGATATATGAAAGCGTTAGCGGGTATTACTCCTGCAGCACCTGCAGCACCTGCAGCACCTGCAGCACCTCCTCAGTTTAATTTGGGGGGTCTTAATAATAATAATTCTTACCAAGGATTTGGTTCGGGGTATATGAATCAAATTGGCTTTTCTAATAATCCACTTGGGGCACTAATTAATCCTCTGACGGGCAGACCTTATGGTCAATAATAATTAATATATGGCGACTAAAATAGGGTATGTACAAAGAGAGCCTACTGAACAAATTAATTGGGCAGAGGTAGGGTCAAATTTTTCTTCAATATTAAGTGAGGAGGCTCGTGTACGTGAAGAAAAGAAAGCTGAAATAGATAGAGCAACTCGTGAGCAACAAAGAGTTCTTGATGATGCCGTAACAGGCGACTCTAAGAATATGAACGATTGGTCACTAGAGTTTGCTGCAGAGGCTCAGAATCAATTGTTAATGACCAATGCCCTATTAAAGAATGGTCAGCTAAAACCAAAGGACTATACCATTGTACGACAGAATCTAGCAGACGGTACAGACCAAGCAATGACTCTAGCACAAGAGTATCAGAACGAGTACACAGAAAAAATGGCTCGTGCAAAAGCAAACCCCGGCAGTACTATTGGTCCTGATGGTAAACCAATCGTTGGTTCTCAGGCATTAGAAACTTTCCTTATGGGAACTGCTGAAGGTTTTGGTAATTTCTCTAAGTCTAAACTCGTTATCAATCCACAATCAGGTAATGTTAGTGTTGGGTTTATAAACGATAAAGGAGAATTAGAATCAGACCCTAACAAGTTAGTTGGTATCAACACCTTACGTAATAGAATCAAGGATAAGATTGATGCGTATGATATTGACTCAGCTATAGTAAAAGTCAAAGATGGTCAGTTAGGTGTTGTAAGTCAGGTCATTAATAAAATGGGTGGGTTGTATGAAAAAGGTTTTGTACAAACTACAACAGGAGTACAGATAGCTAATGAGACAACTCGTGCTAAGATGGTAGCTGCAGGAACCATGACTCAAGAAGAGTCTGATGTTCTTGGTCAGTACGCAAAAACGGAAGACTCTTGGGTTGAAAGTCAGCTATCAAATGAGTATAACATAACCTCTTTACTTACAAACAATTTAGGTGGTCTTGCTCCTAATGGTGAGGCATATAATTTTACGTATGACCCAAGTGAGGAGAATGAGAATACTATCCTATTAAGAAATGAAGGTAACAAAGCAGTGCCTGACTTTACTTCAGCACAAGGAAAGCTGCATAGAGAAACTGCTAAGGAAGGATTAAAAACTAGACTTCGTGGTTCACTAGATATAAAAACGGAAGTAAAAACAGTAGGTGGTACACAGTACAGACCTCCTGCTCCTACTCCTGAATACATATTAGACCGTGGAGATGATGAAGAGCAGAAAATAAGTGTTCTATCATCTTGGCGTGCAGTAGCTACAGAGCCTGACCTAGAAAAGAAAAAGGTATTGCTGAATGCTCTGATAGGTGCTGATGGTACTAACAAAAATATAACAGGTTTTGATTTTATTAAAACTGATATGAAAGACGGATTGCAGAACTATGACCTTATTATACGAAACGCTACAGAGGGTGACCTCATAATACCAATACCTGCGACCGCAGATATAGGGACTTGGGATTTAGCAGGTGCATCTGTTCACGGTGTTGGTACTAAAGAAGAGGCTGCTAAGTTAGTTACTTATGACGCTGCCGGTAGTCCATTGACCCTTAAATTTGATGGTATAAATGTTGGAAGAGTAACAGGTAGTGATAGTTATGAAAAATCATTTAATACTATAGTAGGTGGTAGAACGTTATTTGCTTTTAACGAGGATACTCGAGAGAAAGACACGGGTATTGACTTTGATAAGAAAGAAGATGCTATAGAAAAACAAGTTGCTGAGAATCCACTTTTTCAATCTATGGGTATAACGGCAGTTCCGGATGGAAAAAGAGGTACTAATTACAATACCTTTAAGATGAAGGGTGCTAAGCCACTAAGGCTTCCTACTAATATTACATTCGAAAGTAATGCTAAAGAACAACAAGTTTTATTGACGGATTGGATAAAATCGAATATAAAAGCTATGAGTCCTCAAGACAGGGTGATATTCTTGAGAAAAAATTCTTGGTTGGTAGCTGACCAATCAGCATCTGACAACAACGGGTTTTAATAAAAAATAAATGGAAGAGAATTATAGAACGCCTAATGGAAATGTATTAACTAGAGACCAACTACTTACTCAATATGGGGAAGAAAAGTTTCAGTCTTTTCTTAATGATGGTAAAATAACATTGGTAGAAGATGAAGATACTGCGGTTACTGAAGAAGTTTTTCAGGGTGGTGACGATATCTATATTACTCCAAATGGAAATGAACTTACTACCTCTGAATTAGTAACTCAGTATGGCGAAGAAAAATTCAACTCATTTGTTACAGAAAATAAAATAAAAAAAAAAGAACAAGGAGAACTTGGTTCTCAATCAGAGTATTCAAATGGCGAATCGGAACCTACTGAACAAGACTATTTCGAGGGTGGCTTTGGAGACGTTCTAAGAGGGTTTGATGCTATAGTGCCACTTGGTCTAGGTGACTTTATTGATGACACGGCACGAGCCGTTTCAGCAGGTTACAATCAAGGTACTATGTCGGAGAATGCAGCCGATGTTTTGTTTGCCGGTAATATGTCTACTGACGAGGACCTTTCAAGTTTTATTGAAGCAAATAAAAGAGCACAACAACTAGGTTCATCAGCAGAGATGATGGACTATCAAAGAATTTACGAAGAGAACGGTAAAGGTTTCTTAGGGGTAGTCCTAGGTATTGCAAATAACCCAAGCGTTGTGTCTGAACTTATTGTAAGTTCAATGGTAGGTATGGCTACAAACACTGATGCATTAGTAGCAGCAGGTTCAGTAGCAGCAGGCGGTGCAGCTATCGGTGCATCTACGGCAGGAGCGGCAGGAACATTTGTTGTCCCCGGTCTTGGTACTGCGGTGGGAGCAGCAGCCGGAGCAATAAGCGGAGCAATAGCATCATTACCTTATGCGTTTGCAGCAGCAGGCACTCTCCTTGAATTTGGTGCTACGTTTGCTGAACTACTTCAAGAGCAGGTAGGAGAAGGCGTAGACCTTACTCCTGACAATATAAGAAAAGTACTTAATGATGAAGATGCCTACACAAGCATTCGAAATAAAGCATTAGCACGTGGTATTGCCATTGGTGCTATCGATGCCTTTACAGGGAAAATGGGTGGTAAACTCGCAGGTAAGATTGTCACTAAAGGAGGCAAGCAAGCAATCGGAGACGCAACAAAAAAACAAGTATTAAAAGGATTAGCAGCTTCGAGTGGTGTTGAAGCGGTTGGTGGTTCAATAGGTGAGGCTAGTGCAAGAGGACTGATTGGTCAAGAAATGGATGTGTCTGAGATAGCCCTTGAGGGTATCGCAGAGATGCCGGGTGGTGTGAAGAACCTTATAGCTACAAGGTATACTAAACCAACATATACAGTAAACAAAGAAAAAGTAGATGCTGCGACTGTTGACAATCTAATTGAGACGATGACTCTTGAGGAACTTGTAAATACTAAAATAGATATTAAGAATGACTTTGAAGGAAGACAAGGAAAGCTACAAGATAAAATAGTAAACCTATCTACTCAAAGAGAAATAGCATCAGCAAATCCTGAGTTAAACAAACCTACCCTTGTAGAGATAACAAGACTTCAGTTAGAACTAAACAAACTTGACGCTACTAAAACAGAGGTAGGTAAAGCTAAAGCTGCTGATATTAGAGACCAAATAAAAGACCTACAGGTAAATCAATTAGAAGAAGAGACATCTACCTCTTTTGTATCAGGTGATGTAGTAGAAGAAGAAGTTGTGTCTTCAAAGACACTTAGCGTAGAGGAAGAAATTGAAACTGAAACAACATTAAATAACAGAGATAAAAACATATCCGAAAGAAGCGATGATGTTAAAAGCCAATTTGGAGAACAACATAAATCAGATAAGCTACCTTACAATAAAGGTAAGGACGGAAAAGGAAGGGCTGAAATATACGACATTACAAAACCTGACGACAAAGGAGTTGTTACTGCTGAGTATGCAAGCCCTGAAGGGGTTGTAGATGTTATAATTAGCGGAATAGACGACAATAATTTCGTAGGGTATACAAGGGTTTATGAAAACGGTGAGCCAACAAATATGTTTACCGCTAAGATGGAGTCAACAGGAACCGCTTTCAAAAATATGATTACATCTGCTGAAGCTAAACTTCCTGATAATGCAGAGGTGGTGGAAACAACATCGATATCTGAAGGAGGATTAAAGGTTTATAATAATTCAAAGCTAACAGAAAAATTAGATGAAGACGGGAATGTTGTAACAAGACCAACTCCATATAGTGATGCGACAAAAGAGTCTGTAAAACAAGATGGACAAAGTGCTTACACGCCTTTTAAAACTACTGACAAGGCTGCTGCAGAAGCAGAGGTTGCTAAGATTGAAGCTGCATATCCGGGGATAAACGCAAATATAAAAGAACGAAAAGGTGCACCTAGTCCTCCTCCTTTACCGGGACAGAAGGCTCCAAAAATACCTGCGAGAAAACCGCAGTATACAATTTCTATAGACCTTCCTGTATTAATTAAAGCAAATACCGAAACTGAAACTAATAGTCAAGATATTCAAGACGTTAAAGAAATCATAAACAATACAGATGCTACTCAAGAGGGTGGGCAGTTTCAGCTTGACAACAATACTGTTTCATCTGAAAGAAAAAAGAAACTACAAGAGAGAGCAACGAAATTAATGGAAGAGGTTCAACCTGAGTTGAGTGAGAAGCCTTTACTTGTTGAAGCATCTGACGTTACACCAACTCCTGTTGTAGTTACAGAGAATAAAGAACTTGAAAGCAAAGTTCCTAAAATGAAAGTTGCAGACCTTGAGAACAAGAAGGTAAATCTTGTGATGGCTGACCAACTAAAGGTAGATGAGAATAAGATGGGTGGTCCTTTCTTTCCTTTAATAGAAAAACTATTCGGTAAAATAGCTTGGGCATCTATGGATGTTGAAGCCGCAACACAAATAATCAAAGGTTCTATTAATGGAGACTATTCAGTGGTGTATAATATGGCTCCATCTGCAGTTGATTCAAATGTTGTACTACTAGATTCTCTTATAGAAAAAGTAAAAAATTCTGAGAACTCTAAAGAAATTTTTGAGGCGATGATGAGAGACTTGTCAACTAAAAAGTTCAAAGGAAAAACAGATTTTGTAAATAAGATTGCTCAAGACTCTAAAACTTTAGAGGAGTTTACCAAAGAGTTTTTAAAGCTAGATGTAAACACTAAGGCTGATATACTTAAAGCAGTACTTCCTTTAGAGAATGTTGAGGCAAGTACAGAGGTGGGTAGACTGTTTGCGGCAGAGGGGATTACACAGGAATCTTTACGTGCAGAAAATGTAGAACAGTTTGCATCAGATTTACCAATGGGGTCTATGACTATGGTGCTAAAAGTCACAGACAAGAATGGTAATCCTATTACAAAAGACAATATTTCTGATGCTATTGTAACTCGTGAACAACAAAAAGAAGAAGGACTTCCTGAACATAGAAACTATCCCGTCTACATTAGAGGAAAGGCAGTAGCAATGATGGAAGACACAGTTCCATTTTGGGCTATAAACAAGAGTATGCTTAGTACTATTAATGCTAAGATAGATGGTGTCATAAAAATGACAACTACTAAAGCAGAAAGAAGTAAGGGGGCAGCAGATACAAAACCAACAACCGCAAAGCAGGCAAGGGGTGCAGAGATGCGTAGAGCATCAATGAGTGCAGGTACTAAATTCAAAGCAACAAAAGCTACTAAGACAACTTACGAGAGGTTCCTTAGTAAACTAACTAAAGCGTTTCCTAATACAGAGGTCGTAACAAGTCAAAAAGAATTTGATGAATTAACATCTAAGCTATCTGCTCAGACGTTAATGACTAAATCTCAAAAAGTTTATGGTGCAGTTTACAATGGCAAGCTATACCTAAACCCTGCACTTGAAAACTATAATACTCCTGTACACGAGTTCGGTCACTTATGGACAAACACTGTTAAGGTTCTATCACCTAAGACATATGAGAAAGGATTGGCTCTTGTTAAAGGAACAGAGTATGAATCAGATGTAAGAAACAGTAAATCTTATAATAAGATTATTAAAAAGATGGTAGCTGAGGGGTCTACTGAAGCTGAGATTGAAGCATACGTTCTTGAAGAAGCCCTTGCTACTGCAATAGGAGACAAGGGTGAATCCTTTGCTACCGCAGCACAAAAGAAAAACTTTAAGGCTTGGTTAGAAGAGTTGTTTGATTTCGTTAAAAAATTAACAGGTATATCTAACTTAACTGCAGAACAAATACAAGACCTATCTCTTGAGCAATTTACAGAGGCGGTTGTTGTTGATTTACTATCAGAAAACAAAGCGTTTCAAGAGGCAGAGAGTGCCGTGCTTTCAGATGCATTACAGTTAAGTACTGAGGAGGAGTCTTCGTTGGTTTCGGGCTTTGAGCGTGAGTTGCAATCAGATATTCAAAAGGTCATCGACAGAAGGGAAAGAAATAATGGCAGCGTAAAAAATATGATTGCCAAGATAGATAAGATGGTCAGGGACTCACCTATCTATAATAGGTTAGATGATGCGGGTAAGAAAAAGTTAGAGGATGATGCACGAGCACAGGCTAATGCTCCAAAGAAACGTGCTCCATCTAGAGGAAGAATTGTAGCTGCTATTGATAGCGTGTTGCAAGACTTTTATACAACAACAAATATAGATACGTCTTCTAAACTTAAAATAGCTAACAAACTTATACAACTAGCTAAGTCTGCTCAAAAAGATTTGAGTGCAGAGATAAAAGCTATGCGTAAGAAAGGAGTCATTACTACTGCTCAACAGGCTGCGGTAATTAATCGTATGTCTAAGGTTAACTTCTTAAACGAGACCTCAATATCAAGTTTCGTTGAGTATATGTCTAGAGTATTTGCTAATGCAGACTACGCTAATACAGTTGCTGAAGCTAACAGTAAAAGAAAAACAGGTAAAAAGAATGCATCGGGTGGTAAACTTGGAGTGGCTCAAGCATTAGCAGGAGACCTTCAAAGAATATTCTCTGTCAACGCACGTGTCATACCTGAATCTGTATTGGAGAACTACATGAAATTGATAGGATATTTTGGAAATCCGCAGGCAGTTTTAGAATTACCTAATCTTCAGACATTAACTATGTTAACCGAAGATGTTATTAATACTTTAGATGCAGAAACAAGTTTAGTTGTTAATCTAAAAGAGGTTTATAATGAATATGAAAAGGTATTAAACGAAGACGGTAAAGTAAACTATGCAGCTACCATTGAATCAATGAAAGTAGCAAAGGTGATTACTGCTGCAGAGGCAGAACTTATGATGAAATATAAGTCTGATATCGTGCCTGCAACAGAAAAGAAAAAGCTATCTGAAGAAGAAATACAAGAACAAAAAGAACAAGCAAAGCGAGATATTGATTTTGAAATTGCAGACTACAACCCTAACAATAATGATACTCAGCTACCTTCAAGACTTGAAAGAGAAGATGTAAAATCTTTAATAAAACTAGCAAGAAACAATGAAGCCTTAGACGGTTTAAGTGTATCTAAGTTACGTAACCTAGCTAAAGTATTAGATAATATAAACAACGGATACTTCCCATCTCTAGGCTATCAGTTAAAGGAGGACCTACAAGCAGTGCTTGACGGTAAGGTAGAATCTAATGCAGTTGAACGAGCGAAGCCTAGACGATTATCAATGTTATATGCACGGGTTAAGGCTCTTATGACACGAAAGAATGCAATAAGTGAATTGATTAGAAGAAGTCCTTTATTTAATATCGACCAACTTTTTGGAGACTATAAGACTAAGGATTTATTTAATTCATTATTTAGTAAGACTGCCACAGGTGTTGCTAATTATATGAGTGACCTTAATGTTGTACAAAGAAAAGTTGAGAGAGCATCTTCTAAAGTAAGAAGGTCTAAGAAGATTGGTAATGACGGGAACAAATTCACTAAGTCAGCATATCAACAAATGGTTTGGGCAATTCAAAATGAGTTTTTAACAAACCCCGGAAGTAAGCAGGTAAACTCTGTAGACAAATGGTTAAAGGCTACTATAAAAAGAATTGATAAAGGAACATCTCAGTTTTCACTTAATGATGCTGAGGTATTACAGGGTATTCTTAATGAATATTACAATACAGAAACCAAAGAGTTTGATAACGATGCACTATACGAGTCTTTTAATAAACAGGAAAAAGCCTCTATTGAAACAATTGCTGAGATAAACGCAGGTAATACAGAGAAAGCAGTTTACACCAAGGCTATTATTCGTGGCGATAAGATTGTCCCATTAAATAATAACGTCCACATAAATGTTCTCAATGCAACAGAGGGAACTGATATATCTTCAGGACCATCTTTTGCAGGGCAAATAAACGATGCGATGAGACCTTCAACAAGAGGAGGAAACCTAGAGGGTAGAACAGGATTAGTAACTGAAAATGGTATCAACTTTAATATTTATGATTCAGCTTTAAAGGGAAGTAAGCAAACATTAATGGACTTCCACATGACTTCTCCAATTAGGACTGCAAGAAAAACAATGAATCAAGCAGAGAAAAATTTAGAGGATAAAAATGGAAGAGTACCTACTAAGCAAAGAGATATATTAAATGCTATCAATGCTGCGTTTGAAGAAGCGACATCTAACCTTTTAATAAATGCTTATTCAGAAAGTTCTTTAGGTGATGCTGCAATGCAATACTTAAAGAAGACAGGATATAGAACAATCCTAGCGGGGAGTGGTAGATTTGTGGCTGAACTTACATCTAATGCGAGTTACGCTATGATTGTAGACCCGCAAGGATTTATAGTTGGAACAAAAGTTATGCGTAGTATAACCTCTGAACAAGGACCTCAAATTGCAAGGAACTTAGGATGGAAGAACCAAGGAAGATTATATGCTGATGGTCTTAGCGGAAGGATGATTGATAGTGATATCATTAATGAGGCGGCAGGTAGACAAACCAAAGGGACACGTTCAGGAGCAGCTAACTTCTTAAATAAGTATTGGAATAAAACAGGTCAGAAATATGTGAAGGGTGTTGAGTTTATAGCTGATACTATGATTTCAACTCCTGATAAATTAGTAATGAGACCTATTACTTTTGGTTCTTTTGATGTTGAGTTTAAAAGGATAACAGGTAAAAGCCCTGACTACACAAAAATAGCAGCAAATGATGAGGCATATATGAATGCCAACAAAGCTGCATTAGAAGCAGCTAGTGAGTATGCTGATAAGAAATCTGTATTTGCAGGTGCTACAGACAATGCTTTTATGGGTATCCTAAAAGGAACTTCAAAGCCAAACCAAAGTGTATTCATACAAGGTTTCAATGCCTTTAATAATTTCATGACAAGGTTCTTAATCTATGAATATGTAACTGCTCGCACAGGTATAGTGAATATGGTTGGTAGGGGAGACTTGTCAAAAAGAGAAGGTGCTGCACTGCTTGCAGGTGTTACCTCTCGTATGATGCTATACACATTGATTGGACAGTATACTTCTTACGCATTAACCTCCCTGTTTGATTTTGAAGATGAAGAGGAAGATGAAGAGTTTGATTGGAATGCTCCTGTCAATGATATGATGGATGAAGGTAAAGATGTTTCGGATTTAAAAAGTTTCGATAAAATTTTAGGACAATCTTTTGCATCTGCATTTACCTCAATGCTTCTTGGTAGAGACTTTGGTAATGTTACCAAGTCAATTATTAATATAGGAGTAGAGGAGTTTAATAAAGAACAACTAGGTTTTTTAAGAGACGGAGACTACGATGCCTTTAGAGATAGCATACAATATACTGTTAGCCCTAAATCAAAAGACGGTGGAGGCACGGGTCTTGCGGATTATCTTATGGCTATGGGTGCTGCCTTCGGTCCTATAATTAAAACTGCAGACCTACTTATAAAAAAGATAACTGAGCCTGTAAAGAAAACTGAAGAAGCAAGAGAGAGACAACTAAAAGAAATTCAACAAAGGATTCCTTTAGAAATTCTAGGGAACCTTGGTATGATTCCTATGTATAAAGATGTACGTAAGGTTGTTCTTAATAATATCTACAAAGACTTGAGACAAGCGAAGATAGACGCTACAAACAAGAAGAAGATAAAAGAAGAAATGCTTCAAGGGTATAACAGTGAAAGTGATATGAAAAGATATGACCGTGCTTTGTGGGAAGACACCTACGGTCCTAACTCTCCGGGATACGATGAGAGACAAGCACTAAAAACACTTAATGCTGCGGAGCGTAAACTTAAACAACAAATGAAAGATGAGTTGTATGATTACACTGCTCCAATAAAAAACAATAACAATAGAAGGAGCAGTAGCGATAGAAGGAGCAATAGCGATAGAAGCAGTAGCGATAGAAGAGGTAACAACAGAAGAGGTAACAACAGAAGATAAGATATATGCCATTTAAAAGTAAAGCACAAAGAGCGTGGATGTATGCCAATGAACCTGAGATAGCCAAGAAGTGGGAGCAGGAATCTAAGTGGGATAAAACAACTGATGCGTTGCCTAACAGGGTAGACCCAAAAGGATATCAAAAAACAAAAGGTTGGTGGAAAAAATACAGACCCAACAGAGGATAAAACTTTAAGTTATATCGTCCTCTAAAGATTCTTTAATGTCTTTAAGAATGTATATAAGTTTATCTATATCCACTTGAAGGTTATCGAAATCTCTATCGATTAGGTTTTCATAGATGTCATTACAAGAGTCGTGCATTCCGTCCATCAAGCTATTGATATAAGCTATTCTTTCTATATCGTATGCGGGCGGTTTAGCCATTCGTTTTTTATTTGATTTTATCTATGTTTTGTAAGAACATATTCCCCATAGCGGGATTCACTTTTTTAATATTAACATATATTTTTCTAGAGTTTCGTCTTGCCTCTAACCTTTCTTGTTTAGTAGAGTCAGTGCCAAGATTACAATAGATATTACAATCAATTCTTAGTAACTCATCAACCTTTTGTTTGACTGACCAAGTTTTAAAATTAATTATTTTATCTAGACTATTAAGATTGTACTCCATTATACAGACGGTTTATTAATGCTTCTATTTTTTGTTCTTGTCCCCTTGGGGTTCTGTTACTTACTATATTTAAAATCCTATTCAATCGAGATTTCTTTTCAGCGTCTTGTTTTATTTGATTTTTCAAGCTGCTCAGTTCCAAAGATAAGTTTTTATTCTCATCACGCAAATTCTTTATTTCATCCTGAAGTTCATCTTCTGTTAAAAACAGGTCTGATTTTTTATAAGAACTAAACGAACGTAAGACTAATGAGTAATGATTCCTTAATGTAGAATCAGTTTTCATATAAGGGTCTATGTTCTTGACGTAGTGCATAATAGTAGCGTGGTCTTTAATTATGCTTCTTCCTATTGCCTTATATGACCACCCTTTTTCACGTAAAATATCAGAGTATATCATACGGGCGTTTACTACTTCTCTTTTTCTGCTTGTGGCTAACCTTACATCTACTCCTAAAGTTTTTTTTATTAACTCTCTTAGATATACTTGAAGGTCTATTTGTTCACTCCTTAATTCCATATGATTCGATTGTTTTTTCTTCATTTATTAAGTCTAGGTATTCGTCACATTCTATTTCATGGAAATCTAAAATAGAAGTATAGAATCCTTCTTCGTGATAGTATTCTATTACATAGAACACGGGTGGTACTACATTACACACCCCACCAATGTATTGAACTAGGTCATCATCATAAAACAGGTCTATACTATATAATATATTCTCTATAATATCTGAGTGTACTTCAATGGGATATGAGCGTATCTTCTCTTCGAATGCAGGTTGAGTTACAACCTCTAACTCATTCGCCCCTATAAACTTCCGTGAGAAAACCATATTCTTTTAATTCCTTTAATCTATATTCTTGAAGAGGAGACAACTTTCCTTTAGGTGTCTTTACCTCACTAAAGATAACCTGTGTGTTTGGTGGTATCGCTACGATGTCAGGTATCCCATTCTTGTTTGTCTTGATTAGCTTTAATACGTAGTACCCCTCGTCTTCGAGTTGTTTTATTCTCTTGGTTTGTATCTGTTGTTCTGTCATTAATTAAATATAATTAATCTTTAGATATAGTAAATAGACCATCCTGCTCATCAAAATATAACATATATTCTTGGTCATTAGATGAACCCTCTCTTGGTTTTCTGCCACCCATTTTCCCTTTAGAAAATATGTGAGAAGTGTTGCCATATATTAATCCATCTAAACAGTCCCAAATAATAATTGATTGCTCTCCTTTATCTACTAGCTTAACCATTTTTCTCGCAGCCACAGGCAATGGATATGCATCTTTTATATTTCTGTTTCTGCCTTTAACTTCTATGTAACAAATTTTTTCATCTCTTGTTACTTTAAAATCTACGTCATTCTCCCCTAGCTTCTCCCATTTTGAAAGAAACTTATTACAAAATAAAGCTATTGCATTGTCTTCTCTTTCTATATCCTTGTTTGTTTCAAATCTCATAATAGTTTTTTAAATACAACAGGATACTTTGAAAGGTATTTTTCTACCTCTTTTAACTTGGCAAATTTTATATATTTCCCATCTTCATCTAATACTTTTACCATAGATATAATAATCTTTGGGTCTCCATTTACCTCCTGATAATTGTACTTTGTTATTTCTAAATTTCCTATTTCTTTCATAATATTTTTTTAAAATGATTAATTGTAAAGTCTTTCTTTTTAGATACTGCTTTGTATATATCTTTTTCAATACCACCCTTAGAGAATATCCAATAGACATCAGACTCTAGTCTGTCTTTAGTTGTCATCCTA
>Ga0307993_1000168_pt1 | contig 21540 bp, 23 predicted proteins | sample EllFjometagen260_FD_203163 | JGI IMG/M metagenome (GOLD analysis project Ga0307993, IMG submission 203163) | Marine microbial communities from Ellis Fjord, Antarctic Ocean - #260 | ecosystem: Environmental > Aquatic > Marine > Unclassified | place: Southern Ocean | collected 2014-11-02 | reverse complement strand
GTTTTTTATAATTTTTAATAATCTAATCATTACAAATGTATCAAAAATAAACAGTCAAAACTATTTAAATTTATCAACTTATGCACAAAAAATTGGAGGCTGAATTAGTGAGTATTGCACATAGCATTCTTCAGATGAAAAATCGAGATGATATTACTGCATTACATAAAAAAGCACAGAAACTACAAGAGCAGTTAGCCGTCTTAATGTTTGTAGACGATTATTTAGAAACGACTCCAAATGCAAAAGAATCGCGTGAAGAATTGATTGAGAAAATAGAAAAAGTAGTCGATAAACCTGTCGAAGTTGTTGCTATTGTTGAAGAAGTTAATGTTGAACAAAAAATAGTTGCTCTTGAGGATGAGGAAGTAGTTGAAGAAGAAAAGACTGAAGAAGTTATTTTAAATTTAGTTCCAGAAAAAGAGGTTGTTGAGGTTAAAGAAATAAAAAAACAATTATCTTTTGAAGAAGAACTAAAAGGAACTGTTTCAGTTGATGTGACTGCAGATTTATTTCAAAAAAGCGAAACTAAAACAAAGCCAAAGACAAAGGCATCATTAAACGATACCTTGAACCAAGAAAACATTCAAGTTGGGTTGAATGATAGAATTGCTTTTGTGAAGCATTTATTTAACCATTCTCAAGCTGATTTTAATCGTGTATTATCACAATTAAATTCTTTTAAAACTGAAAAAGAAGCTCATAATTTTATCAAAAAAATGGTAAAACCAGATTATGATTGGTCTGGAAAAGAAGAATATGAAGAGCGTTTTTTAGATTTAGTAGACCGTAAGTTTTTATAAAATTTAGATGAAAGAAACAAACTATATTTTCTGCATGAAATGGGGAACTCTGTACGGTGCAGAGTATGTAAATCGTTTACATTCCATGGTTTCAAAAAATTTGACCTATGATTTTAAAATGATCTGTTTTACTGATGATGAATCAGGAATAATAGATGATGTTCAATGTTTTCCAATTCCAGAAATAGATTTAGATTCTAATCTTCCGGAAAGAATGTGGAAAAAATTGACCACATTAAAATCGCCATTATATGGATTAGAAGGAAGGGCCTTGTTTTTGGATTTAGATATAGTAATTGTAGATAATATTGATTGCTTTTTTGAAGCTGAAGGAGAGTTTAGAATTATAAAAGATCACAGTTGGAGATCTTGGAGAATTACAGGTAATTCTTCAGTATATAGATTTGATATAGCAAAACATGGGTATGTATTTGATGATTTTATTGCCAATTTTGATGCACTTTTAAAAATTCATAGAAACGAGCAAGAATATTTAACACATGCAATAAATGATAAAGGGAAGTTGCAATATTGGGACAAAGAATGGTGTCCAAGTTATAAATATGACTGCCTTTCAAGATTTCCGTTAGCCTTTTGGAAAAAACCAGTAATTCCTAAAGGAGCCAAAATCATTATTTTCCATGGCGAAATAAATCCACACAAAGCGATTAAAGGCGGACGAGGAAAATGGTATAGATATGTTAGAGCTGCGCCTTGGGTTGCTGATTATTGGAGGTAATTAGTTTAGTTTTTCCTGTAGCGCCTCAACACTTTTTTTACTATTTCCTATAAAAATTTCTTGATCAATAATAATAACTGGTCGTTTTAAAAAGGTGTACTCATCCAATATCAATTGGCGATAATCGGTTTCGCTTAATTCTTGATTTTTTAAATCCATTTGTTTGTACTTCTTTGCTCTTCTGCTAAAAAGTGACTCATAACTACCTGACAAAGCAACCATTTCTTCTAATTGAGCAACTGTAATAGGTTCAGTCTTTATTTCTTGTAGTACAAAACCATCTAAATTGATAGATTTTAATATTCTAGTACAAGTATCACACGTTTTTAAAAAGTAAATTTTTTTCATGTTATAAATGTAAGGTCTTTGAATAGAAAATTATTTATTTTTATAGAAAATTTATTAGATGAAAAATCAATTCAAAATTCTAAAGGAAAACAGAATATTAATTTTAAAACTTATTGAAAACTGTTCACTAGAGCAACTCAATAAAATTCCTGAAGGATTTAAAAATAATATTGCTTGGAATATTGCTCACTTGTTAGTTACACAGCAGTTAATATGTTACAAACTCTCAAATTTACCTTTAAATATTTCTGATACATTGGTAGAATTATATCAAAAAGGGACTTCCCCTAAAAGCGATATTTCAAAAGAGGAGTTTGAAAAAATTAAGGTTCAATTTATAGAGATTCCAAATCAATTTGAGACTGATTTTAATAACGGAATTTTTAAAACGTATCATGAATATACAACAAGTGTCAATGTGACTTTATCAGATATTGATTCTGCTATCGAATTCAACAATTTCCATGAAGGAATACATTTGGGATACATTTTAGCATTAAAAAAACTAATATAATATGAGTATATTTATAATTATCACAGTATTAATGGTGCTTTCAGCACTTTTCGGATATATCAATGTTCGCTTTTTAAAAATGCCAAATACCATTGGATTAATGGTAATCACAATATTATTTACCTTGGTAGTTTTAGGGATAAGTTATTTTGACACCACACTATTAGAAAAGGAAAGAGCCTTAATAAGTAGTATTGATTTTGAAACAGTCTTATTAGATATAATGTTAAGTTTCTTGCTGTTTGCTGGCGCGTTACACACAAATTTTCAGCAGTTAAAAATTCAGCGAAAGCCGATTCTTGCTTTTGCTACTTTAGGAACAATTTCGTCTACATTTATTGTAGGTGTATTCACCTATTATCTGTTACAAATTTTAAGTTTTGAGGTAGATTTTATCTATTGCTTGTTATTTGGAGCCTTAATTTCCCCAACAGATCCAATAGCTGTTTTAGGAATTTTAAAACAGGCAGGTGCACCAAAAAAACTGGAAACTAAAATTGTAGGAGAATCATTATTTAATGACGGTGTAGGAGTTGTAGTGTTTTTAACAATTTATCAAATAGCAAAAGGAGGTGCAGAGGTTTCATTTGGTCATGTAGCAGAATTGTTTTTGGTAGAAGTTGTTGGAGGAATTACTTTAGGATTGGCATTAGGTTGGATAACGTACAGACTTTTAAAATCTATAGATGATTATGATATCGAAGTGATAATAACGGTTGCTGCTGTTATGGGCGGAACAGTATTGGCTCAAAAAATGCACGTTTCGGCACCTTTAGCAATGGTTACTGCGGGATTAATGGTTGGAAATGATACGGTAAGAGAATCTGCAATGAGTAAAATCACAGAGCAATATGTAGATAAATTTTGGGAATTAGTTGACGTACTATTAAACACCATTCTATTTGTTATGATAGGAATGGAAATATTAGTTTTAACTTTTGATGGCAAATTTATTTTAGCAGGTGTTTTAGCAATTCCTATGTTGTTGTTTGCTCGTTATTTATCATTGATGTTGCCAATAAAATTCTTTGCTAAAAAACTTGATTTTGTTCCAAACACAAATTTGATTATGACTTGGGGAGGTTTAAGAGGTGGAATTTCAATTGCCTTAGCATTAAGTTTGACTCAAGAAATGCATCGAGATTTATTTTTAGTAATTACGTATATTATTGTCGTGTTTTCAATAATTGGACAAGGATTAACAGTTGGGAAATTAATCAAAAAACTTACAAAATAACAGTACATTTGTGCTTTATAATTAGATTATTTATATGAAATTCAATACAAAAACTATTCATGGAGGTCAGCAACATGACCCAAGTACAGGAGCAGTAATGACTCCTATTTTTCAAACTTCAACATATGCTCAAGAAAGTCCTGGTAAGCATAAAGGATATGAGTACTCTAGAGGAGAAAACCCTACAAGACATGCTTTAGAAAATGCATTTGCTAGTATTGAAAACGGTACTCATGGATTCGCTTTTTCATCTGGTCTAGCAGCAACAGATTGTGTAATGCGTTTGTTTAATCCTGGAGACGAAATTATTGCAGGAGATGATTTATATGGAGGTTCTTATAGAATGTTCACACAACTTTTCGAAAAAGTTGGATTGAAGTTTTCATTTGTAGACATGAATGATCCGAATAATATAATTGGAGCAATAACTGATAACACAAAGTTGATTTGGTTAGAAACACCAACAAATCCATTATTAAAAATCGCAGATATCTCTGCAATCACAGCAATTGCCAAAGAAAGAAATATTTTAACGGCTGTAGATAATACTTTTGCAACGCCATACAATCAAAGGCCTTTAGATTTAGGTGCGGATTTAGTAATGCATTCTGCTACTAAATATCTTGGAGGACACTCTGATGTTGTCATGGGAGCGTTGATGGTAAAAGATGCGGAATTGGCAAAAAAAATACATTTTATTCAGTTTGCTGCTGGAGCTATTGCAGGTCCTATGGACTGTTTTTTAGCACTTAGAGGAGTTAAAACTTTGGCGTTAAGGGTACAAAGGCATAATGAAAATGGAATGAGAATTGCTAAATTTTTAACAAATCATCCCAAGGTACAATCGGTTTATTATCCTGGTTTAGAGAGTCATCCAAATCATGAAATTGCAAAGAAGCAAATGAAAGGTTTTGGAGGAATGTTGTCATTTAGATTAAAAGAAGACTCTAAAGAAAGTACCTTTAAAGTTTTAGAGAGTTTTGAGGTAATAACTCTTGCGGAATCACTTGGAGGAGTAGAAAGTTTAGTTAACCATCCAGCGACTATGACACACGCTTCTATACCTTTAAAAGAAAGAGAAAGATTAGGGATTACAGATTCTTTAGTTAGACTGAGTGTTGGTGTTGAAGATGTTGAAGATTTAATTGAAGATATTTCAAATGCTCTGGCAAAAGTGTAATGCTTATTTTAGTTTAAATAGTAGATGTAACCAACATGTAGGAATAGATTCCAATCATTGAATTTATTATTAGCACTTGGGTCTATTGCGTTCAATCCATCAATCCAATCACTAAAATAATATTGCCATTTAGACTCTATAAAAATATCACCATATTCACTTACTTTCATTCTAGTACCAATACCACCAGTTAATGAAAGAGTAAAATCAGCGTCATCATTTACAGCTCCAGGAACGGCCCATTTTGAAAATAAAACACTAGGATCTGTTTTCCAATCACCTAGATCTGAATATAAAGAAGGATTGTAAAACACTCCTAAAACACCGAAACTAATATAAGGAGAAAACTTCATATTAGGATGTTTTCTATCTAGGCTCCACAATCTTCTATATTACGTATGTGCCATTCCAATTGTGTTCCTACATTAATAACGCTCGTTTTCCCATACATGGCTCTAAGCTTATTATCTTCTAAAGAAGTTTGGCTTTCATCAACATATTTTCCGAAATGATCTAAATCTGCACTCATAAAAGAGATTTCATTTCTAAGTCTAAAGTGTTCAGTCCAATAATTAGTTCTTCCGTTCCATCTATATCTATAGTCTGTAAACGTTAGGTAATGTATAATTCCAAAACCCGGACCAATGTTACCGCCAACGTTACTTTTAAATAAAAAACGTTCACCGTAATCAGTTGCAAAGTGAGAAGAACCGCTCATAAAACCAATCTCGTTTTGGGCAGATGTATTTGTAACTATAAATAAAAGGACAAATATTGAGGGTAATATTTTTGTAAGTTTCATCAATTTTTTTCCTAAAAACCAAATTTAATAAAAAGCATTTCATATACAACGTATTATAGGTTTATTTTATTTTAAATGTTTGATTTACGTCCCAATTTGCACGTATCTCAATTACCTTATCATAGTACTTTATTTTTTCAGGATTTGTTCTCAATAAAAAGTTTCCAGAATCCCACTTTCCATTTTTATTTTCGTCAAATATAACTCTAAAAGTATAATTTTTAGGGTCTAAATGTTTAAACCTAAATAGTTGGTTTTCAGTAGCGTAAACTTGCTCTACAATTTCGTCTTTATCATCAATAAGATCAATTATTATTGGAAAACTTTCAACATTTGTAAGGGTCAAATTTATATTTCCATAATCATCAGGATGCTTTGTTTTGGCAGAGAAATTTAAGGTGTCATTTATATTTCCAAACAAGTCTTCAATTGCATTGGGTAAAAATCGAAATTTATAATCAGTATCAAATTTTTTATCAAAATTTAGTTTTAATGTCAGTTTAGAAACGTCAAGTGAAGTGGTGAAATTGACATTTATTGAATCTTTATCAAGGAGTGAGATTTTAGATTTATCTATTTTTTGTATTGGAATATTGGTTGAAATAGCAAAAGTATCTCTTAAACTTAAATTATTTCTAGTAATACTACTTACAACCAAAGAATCTATTTCTTTTGAACGCAGTTTTACCGTTACGGTATCAATTTTATTTTTAGTACTTACTTTAAATAAAATTGAATCTAGTTTGCTTGGAGTGTACCAATAACTAACACTATCTATATCTTTTTCAAAAACTAAAGTAGATTTGAAATCCTTAGAAACTGTGTCTAACGGCTCTATTTTCATTCCTTGCGGATTTCCTTCATATCCAAAAAAGATATGCCCTTGTTTTACTTCAGCCGCTCTCATGAGTTTATAAGGCAGTTCTTCTTTAAAAAGTGATATGTTATAGGTAGAATCAGTTGGCAAATTTATGAAGCTATGATGAAATCCAATTTTATCTTGTTTTGGATCAAATTTCTTGTTGTTACTAAAATCATTTAATGCAATCAATAAATATGTACCACTTTTAAGATTTGTTATTTCATATCCAACACTATCTAAAGCATTTGCAATATAATCTGGTCTTTGGTTGTATATTATTGAATCTGTATAGTCTTTAGTAACTTCATATAACAAGAGTGAAATGTCGTCATCAGGATCTTTGTTAAAAGCATCAGAAACGTTTCCGGAAACGGTTAAAGAATCAATATAGTTTCCTGTAGAAAAAACATATTTAAATTGTTCTAAAGGATTTCCTTCGTTATTATCTTCAACGCTATTTCCAAAATTAAAAGTGTAAGTTGTATTTTCTTTAAGCGTGTCTAGAATTTTGATATTAATAAATAGACTTGCTGTTCCAACAGGAGTAATTATTGGCGGATATTCCATTGGAGGTGAAATAACCAATTGCTTATTTATATCCTTTAATTTTATATACTCATCAAAATTAATTCTAATTTTTTGGCTGGTAAAATTTACAGTTTCATGATCAGGAATTGCAGTAATCATAATAGGAGCGTCTTTATCTCTCTCTCCACCAGTTGGTCTTCCTCTACGCGCACAACTTTCAAGAATCAATAATATGATTAAACTATATATTAAGTATGAATAACGAAACTGCATTTAAAATTTATTTGATACAAAGAAACAATATATTTTTATCATACAACGAACTATTTTTAGAGATATTTTATTCAGTATAAGCCATTACAGCAATACTGATTTTAATATTTTTTGTTTTTAGTAGTTGATTTGCACACGTTTCAATTGTTGCTCCAGTAGTTATGACATCATCTATTAAAAGCAGATGTTTATTTTCAAAAAAAGTGGTATCAGAAAGTTCAAATAACTCATCTACATTTCTCCATCTTTCAATGAGACTTTTTTTGGTTTGAGTTTCTGTAGATTTTATTTTAATTAATTTGTTTTCTATAAAAACAGCATTCAATTGATCAGCAAGAACGTGACCGAATTTTGTTAATTGATTATACCCTCTTTTTTTTCGTTTATTAGGGTGTAAAGGAACAGGAACTATGTAGTCAATATTTTTAAAACGATTACTTTCTTGCATTTCGCTAGCAAGCCAATTGCCAAATAAAGTACCTACTTCTTCTTGATTTTTATATTTTAGTTGATGAATAATTTGTTGTACCTTCCCATTCGTATGATAAAAAAATAAGGAAGTTCCTGATTTAATTGGAATACGACCATAAAACTTTTTTTCTAATATATTATCTGGTGTATTTGAAAAGTTCGTTTTTGGAAAATCATGACGACAAATGGTGCAAATCAAAGATTCATTTTGTCTTAATTGAAGTTTGCAATTCAAGCAAATTTCTGGAAAAAATAAATAAAAGAGATCTTTAAATAGTTGCAATTTTTTTAAATTTTAAGAATGGAGTATAAATATAAACATAAATAATAGATGCAAAAAAAGGTTGCGTTTTTTAAAGAAGCAATAAAGAGTATTAAAACGTCAGGAGCTTTTATTCCAAGTTCTCGTTTTTTGGTTAAGAAAATATTAATGGATATAGATTTTTCTACTTCTGAAGTAATTGTTGAATATGGGCCAGGAAACGGAACAATAACTAAAGAAATTTTAAAAAAATTAAAACCATCAGCAATTCTAATATGTTTTGAAATCAACGAAACTTTTTTATTAGATTTAAGAAAAATAGAGAATAAGCAGCTAATAGTTTTAAATGCTTCTGCAGAAAACGTGAAAGAAGAGATAGAAAAATTAGGTTTTACTAAGGTCGATAATTTTATTTCTAGCCTTCCATTAGCAATCCTTCCTAAAGAATTATCTAAACTGATTGTAGAGAAATCATATGCTATTTTACAAGAAAACGGCAGGTTTGTACAATACCAATATAGCACACAGTTTTTAAAACAATTTAAAGCAATTTTTAGCAAAAAAATAGTTTTGAAATTTGAACCACTAAATCTTCCTCCTGCTCTTATTTATATATGTGAAAAATAATTAGTTATAGATAATTTTTAATAGATTTGCACGTTAAAATTTTACAAATCTATATAACTATTTACTAATGGAAAACAAACAAAAAAAGACTTCGTTAAATCGAATCATCATTGCAATTTTGATTGCAGTATTACTAGGACTTTCAGGATACATGTTCTATAATAACACAGAATTAGAAAAAGCAAACACTTTTTTAGAAGATGAAAAAGTTAAAATCACTCAAGATTTAGACGAAATGATTGCTAAGTATGATGTGGCAATTAAAGATAATTCATCATTATCTGAAGAATTAAAATTAGAAAGAGAAGACGTTCTAATGTTTTTAGATTCTGTAAAGAACCTAAAAAAGGCGAATTATAGTATTATTAGACGTTATCGAAATAAAATAAAAGGTTTAGAGCAATCTAATCAAGATTTATTTAAGGCAAATGATTCATTAAGAGTTTCAAATCAATTTTTGGCTAATGAGATTGATAGCGCAAGAGTATTTATTCAAGGTCAAACAGCGCAATTAGATACTTTAAATATTCAGAATGATGAATTGATGGAGAAAATTGAAATTGGTGCTAAACTACAAGTAAATAGCGTTAATACTATTTCAATGAAAGAGCGTAATAACGGAAAACTTGTATCTACTACTAGAGCGAGCCGAACAGACGCATTAAGAATAAGCTTTACAATTGCAGGAAATACTTTGGCTGACGAGGGAGAAGAAAATGCTTTGATTCAAGTATTAAACCCAAAAGGCGAAGTAGTGAGTGGAGTTGGAGAAGAAGCCTTAGAAAATGGCGAAACTATTCTATATACTGATAAAACTTTGGTTGAGTATGCTAAAGAGAACATTGATGTGGTTTCATTAATTGAAGTTAATAGAAAAGAAATGACAAAAGGAACACATACAGTTCGTGTTTTCTTAAACGGAAGAATTGTTGGAGTTTCTGAATTTTTATTAAAATAAGATAGTTCAGTTTAAATTTTTTTAAAAAAGTGAATGCTTTACTAAAGCATTCACTTTTTTTATTTCTAATGAGTATTATCTTAAAACCTTTACTATTTTTGTACTATGGCAAAACAAGAAGATAAATTTAAAAGTGTTATTTCACACGCTAAAGAATATGGCTACGTATTCCAAAGTAGTGAGATTTACGACGGATTGAGTGCGGTATATGATTATGCACAAAATGGAGTTGAATTAAAGAAAAATATTAGAGAGTATTGGTGGAAAGCAATGGTTCAGATGAATGAAAACATTGTCGGAATTGATACGGCAATATTTATGCATCCAAGTATATGGAAGGCTTCAGGACACGTAGATGCTTTTAGTGACCCTTTAATTGACAATAAAGATTCAAAGAAGAGATATAGAGCAGATGTTTTAGTAGAAGATTATGTTGGAAAACTAGATGCTAAAATAGAGAAAGAAGTAAAAAAAGCGGCAAAACGTTTTGGAGAAACTTTTAATAAAGACGAGTTTATTTCTACCAATCCAAGAGTTGTTGGATATAAAGAAAAAGGAGCTGCTATTTTAAAACGTTTAGGGCAATCTCTTGAAAAAGAAGATTTGGCTGACGTCAAAGCATTAATTGAAGAATTAGAAATTGCATGTCCTTTATCAGGATCTAGAAATTGGACGGATGTAAAGCAGTTTAATTTAATGTTTGGAACTAAATTGGGTGCATCTGCAGAACATGCAATGGATTTATATTTACGACCAGAAACTGCACAAGGTATTTTTGTAAACTTTCTGAATGTTCAAAAATCAGGGCGAATGAAGATTCCGTTTGGAATTGCTCAAACTGGAAAAGCATTTAGAAATGAGATTGTTGCGCGTCAATTTATTTTTAGAATGCGTGAGTTTGAACAAATGGAAATGCAGTTTTTCATAAAACCAGGAACGCAAGGTGAATGGTATAAGCATTGGAAAGAAGCTCGTATGAAGTGGCACTTGTCATTGGGAATGGGAGAAGATAATTATCGTTTTCATGACCATGAGAAATTAGCACATTATGCAGATGCTGCTACGGATATTGAATTTAGATTTCCGTTTGGATTTAAAGAATTAGAAGGAATACATTCTAGAACAGACTTTGATTTAAAAGCTCATGAAGAGCATTCTGGAAGGAAATTACAATATTTTGATCACGAAGAAAACAAATCATATGTTCCGTACGTTTTAGAAACCTCTATTGGATTAGATAGAATGTTTTTAGCCGTTTTTTCTAATTCATTGCAAGAAGAAGAATTGGAGAATGGAACTACAAGAACGGTATTAAAATTACCTGCAGTTTTAGCACCTACAAAAGCGGCTATTTTGCCATTGGTAAAGAAAGATGGTTTGCCAGAAGTTGCACGTAAGATTATGGACGATTTGAAATGGGATTTCAATGTTGTGTATGATGAAAAAGATGCTGTTGGGAGACGTTATAGAAGGCAAGATGCAAATGGCACGCCATTTTGTATTACTGTAGACCATGACACATTAGAAGACGATTCTGTTACGATACGTTATAGAGATACGATGGAACAAAAGCGAGTGAAAATAACTGAAGTAAAAGCTATTATCGCTCAAGAAGTTTCAATGAAAACGTGGTTATCAAAAATGTAATATTTCGTTAGATAAAACAAAAAAACCTCCAATATTTGGAGGCTTTTTTGTTTTATAATTATTAGTTTAGAATCTATAACCAATAGATAATCCTCCACGAGTTACTACTTCTCTGTAACTTTTGTCTAATAAATCTCTTCCTAAACCTATGTAAAATTCTGCAACAAAATTTCTTTTACTTACTATTTTAAAACCAGCAGAAACACCAACTGCAAAATCAGTATATGAATCGACTTGATAAGCACCCATTCCTTCATTAAGAGTATCATAATACACTTCCTCTTTTCCGCTATGTAACATCGTAAACCCTTCTACAAAAAACCCTTCAGCATATTTATTAGAAAAGAAATGGCGGTAATATGGAGTTAAAGAAAACGTTCTGTATTCATTTAATCCAGTATCTTCATCATTAAGAGCAACTAGAAGTCCAACTCCAAAAGAAGATTCTTCATTTATTAAACGTTCATAAGTAAGGTCGACCCATTTAAAACCAATTAAATTAGTCGTGTTTATTTTTACTTCGTTATTTCTTGCGTTGTCTTCAATAGCTGTACTTTGAGCAAATGAAACGAATGCAGAGATTAATAAAACGAATGTAAGTGTGATTTTTTTCATGTTATAAATTTATATTTTAAATAAGATGACAAATGTATATAATAGTTGCGTACAATCTAACAAGAATTGTGCTTAAAAATGAGCTCTTAGTTGCACTGTTCCTGTATGAATAGTTCTGGAAGCTTCACTTTTTCTACCTAAATAATTGATGTTCAAATCTAAGTAAGAAGTCAGTTTTTGCTGCCATAATAAACTCCAAGTGAAATTATTTCCAGGCTGTAAACCTTCAAGCATTTGATAAGCAACTGGTGAATTTTGGTTACCTATATAATCATTGATAAAGAAATTAAATTCAGTACTAAAAGAGGTTCCTTTTTGATTAGATGATTTGAATGAAGCTCCCATTTTTTGAGAGTTTAAACGCTCTAAATTTCCAATAGTATTTTCCTTCTTTTTATATTGATAAAACACATCAAAAATTTTGTTTTGACTATATACGTAAGATATTTTTGGATGTATAGATTGGTTGTTCAAACTATAATTTCTAGTTGCATAATTTTGAGAAGTATTTTTATTTCTTGTGATATTCCCTTTTATATCCATTAGCCAAAACTCACTAATTTTATGTGTAAATTGTAGTTGATGAGATTTCAATTTATTTTCGATATTGTCTATCGCAAAACTGGTTTTGTTTTTAGAATCTATAAAATTATAGGTTGTAGAATATTTTTGCTTCCCTCGATTAAAGAACAAACTGTTTTTAAAATTAAAGTTTAATGCTAATAAATCATCAGTATTAGTTTTAAACGGATTTAAGTTAAAATCTGATTCGGTTCTTTTTTGCTTATTATCTATTAATACAAATGTTTGATTTTGAAAATGAGAAACTATTTTTTTTAATTTATTCTTATTGCTCCATTGACTAAAATTCAAATTCAACGATTGGCTAAATTTAGTTTGATGCGTTTCTATGTAATTAATAGTTGGAAGCGCAACCCTTAAAAATGTTGCTTGATCTTGAAATTGTGCAATTTCGAATTCATTTATTTCCTGAATACTATTATTGTTATAATCAATCCAAGTATAAAACCCTTGTCCTGGTTCTACTTCTAAGTATGTAAATTCTTGTTGAGGTAGATTTCCAGAAACAGTTTCATAAATACTACTCAAACTAACAATATTGTTAAATAATTTTTGAGTGTATAGCACTCTAGAATTTAAAGACTTAGTATTGTTAAAATCAATATTCTCTACGGTTCTAAAATTGGCATATATTGAAAGTTTTGAATTCTTATTTTTTATTAATTGAGAGTTAATATAATATGTTTTTGCATTGCTCACTCGCTTTAGTGTATTTGATTTTACACTATCATTAGACCTGAAATTCACTCCAACTTCAGTAAATACTTTTGTTGAATCTCCAACACCAAAAAACCCTTCATATTCATTAAATTTTTGGCTTAATTGAGATAGGTTTTGAGTAACAATATCCTCTAATCTGTTATTCTCAGCGTTTACTCTTGTTCCCAACCAACTTTTGTTTAAAGTATATTTTGAATAAAAGTTTAGGCGTGAAAAGGTGTTTTTTGTTTCAATACCTTCACTATTTAGAAAACCACTTACTAGATGTATTTTCAATTTATCAAAAGTTAAATTACCATCAATAACATGGCGATTTCCATCAAATGAATCACTGAATTTTAATTTTTCAAACCGATAAGAAATAGCGCCATTTTCTTCATTAGAATAACTAAGAGACGAGTTAATTAATTGTTGATTTCCAAAAGTATTTTGAACACTCCAATCTCTATTGAATTCAATATTCCTAAAGCGTTCTACACTTTGAAAATTAGCATTTATAGACTCAAAGTTTAGGGTGCTTTTCAAGTCCCATTCTTTATCTATCAATAGTTGATCCCATCCAATTTTAGCAGCAACACCCTCATTTTGATTATTGTCTATGGTAGAAAACAGGTTTTGATCGTTTTGGCTAAAAGCGATTTCACCGTTTACTGTTGTCTTTTCAGAAGGATTATAAGAAGCGTTTACTAATGCAAGCATTAATTTATTTGGCGCAATTAATTGAGTTATTGGATTGTAGTCTCCTAAACCTGGACCGATATATTCGTAAACTCTTCCAGTTGCTAGTGTGTTTATTAAATTATAATCTCCTTGATTTAGACCAACATTTGTAAATCGAACTGAATACAATTCGTCTGTTGAATTGTTTGAATAAACAAAAATCTCTTCAATTCCAACAAACTCTTTTTTATATAAAATTCTATTCTCGTCATATGCTTGTGGAACTGCACTTTCAGCAATCATTTGACTAGAATCATTTCCAGCATTTGCTAAAATTTCTTTTTGTATATCAGATAAATCTTGTTGTATAGGTTGATTTTTAGAATCGCTTTCTAAAAAGATTGAGCCTCCAATTTGAAATTTCTCACTTTCATAATTTACACCATTATGAGTAATAAAACGTGTATAATTTCTATCAGAAAATTGAAAATCTACTGTAATTCTCATATTTGCATTGATAGGATATGTAGGCGTAAATCTAATTTCAGCAGTATTGTAATCAATAATATAATCATTATTTTCTCCACGTTTTAATGGAATTCCGTTTACATATACCGTTTCACTACCAGAAATTATAATAATATACTGTTCGTTATTTGGACCAAACAATCTGTAAGGTCCTTGATTACTTTCTTGACCTGAAAATTTGTAGGTTGTAAACTTTCCTCTAACTAATGCTCCTGAAGCAAAAAAGTTTGTTTTAGAATCTGAATGATTAACTGTTGCATTTAATGAAATTCCGGCTACTTTTTTAGTGAAATTTCCAAAATGAGTATTTGTATTTTCAAGATTTACATCTCCTGCTTTTATACTCCAATTTTCACTAAACAATTCAATAAAAACACGATCGAATTCATTTAATTTCTGCGTATATCCATTTTTTTGTATTGGAATATTGGTATCGGTAATTGAAGCTCTCAAGGTTACTTTGTCAGATAGTTTTCCTGAAAGTTGCAAGTCTAATGTCGAATTTAATACGGCATCTTGATTGTTCCCAACGGTTAAACCTCTACTAATACTTCCCGTAGTATTTAAGCCGTCAAATGGTTTTAAAAACCGATTTTTATTATTGGTTCTAAGTGCATATAAAATTGAATTTCTTGTAGGTTTTTCTACAATTAATTTTTTATCAAATTTAAAATATGTTTTGGTTAAAAAATCTGGATACGCAAAATATTCAACTTCAATTTCCGGATACTTTTCACTGTCAATTACAAGAAGTGATTTGCTAAAGTCAATTGAATAATTGGTTGAATCTATGATAGTTTTATTTGAATCTAAAATTTTGAAATGAAACGGATTGATACTAACAGAATCAATTTGAACGGAATCTTTTTGAATCGTAAAAAATGTTGTGCGAAAATTTTTAGACTCTTCTTGTGCTTGTGCAAAAAGAGTCATTAAGAAGATGTAAAGAAGTAAAATTTTCTTCATGTATTCAAAACGTTATAAAAACAAAAATAGTTTAAAATCTCAGGGTAATACACTGTCAGAATGTTTAATATATATATTTTGTATATTTATCGAGCCGCTTTTTCAAATCTTTAATTAATTTGAACTAGAACGAAATTATCAAAACAATATAATATCATAAAAATTTATAATAATGAAATCACAAAAATATTATTTCCTGCTATTTGTTACAATGTTTATTGGTCTATCTAGTTGTACTTCGGAAACCTTAGAAGATGAAGATATAGAACCTATTGTAACCACAATTAAATACAATGATGATGTGAGAAATATTACTTCAGCAAATTGTGTTTCTTGTCACGGAGGATCTTCACCACAAGCAGGACTTGACCTTTCTAGTTATGTAAATGTTAGATCTGCTGTTGAAAACGGAAATTTATTGAATCGAATTAATAGTCAATCGAGCCCTATGCCTCCTAGTGGAATTTTATCTTCTTCTACAAGAGCAGTAGTAGATCAATGGGTAACAGATGGTTATTTAGAAAATTAAAAATTCCAGAAACATTTAAAAAATGTTCACGAACACAAAACAAATTAACTATGGTGAGTAAAAAAATAATTTTAAGTTTTTTACTTATTTCGTTTTGTACTTCTATACAAGCACAAAAGTATTTTACTAAAACGGGAATTACAAATTTTAAAGCATCTGTTGCCGCTTTTGAACCTGTCGCTGCAACTAGTAATAGTACAACTGTAATAGTAAATACTGTTGATGGTCGTTTTGCTGCATTATTGTTTATGAAATCTTTTCATTTTAAGGTTGCTTTGATGGAAGAGCATTTTAATGAAAACTATATGGATTCTGATAAATTTCCAAAAGGGACATTTAAAGGGAGCATCGTAGGTTTTAATTTTTCTGACTTATCAGAAATGGAAAAGGAATATACTATTAAAGGGATGCTAAATATTAGAGGAATTGATAAAGAGGTTGAGTCAATTGCCAAAATTAAACGAGTAAATAGCACTATTTCATTGACTACTAATTTTAGTGTTACACCTCAAGATTTTGATATTAAGATTCCAAATATTGTTAGAAAAAAGATTTCCGAACGAATTAATATTACTTTAGAGTATGAACTTATCGAAAAGAAATAAAGGAATTTTAATAGGATTAGTTTCAATCATGATTGGAGGTTATTCAATGTATAAATACACATATAAGCCTCATAAAACAATTGATGATATAGAGCTTAAATTTTCAGGAAATGCCGCAGATTTCTTAACTAAGATCAAAGAAAACAATATTGTTTTTAATGACGCAGTTGTTCAGATTAAAGGAAAAGTAACATCAATTGATGCACAAGGAATAAATTTAAATAATGCTATATTTTGTCAAATGGATGCAACTATTTCTTTATCAGAATTAAAAGTTGGGCAAGAAATTGAAGTTAAAGGTCGTATGATAGGGTATGATGATTTATTAGAGGAAACCAAATTAGATAAAACCATTATTATTAAATAAACATTATGAAGAAATATTTTCTAATTATTACAATTTTAAGTTTAAACGTTTTGTATGCTCAAGATGATTTATTAGGTGAACTGGAAAGTGAAGCCGTTGAAGAAACATTTGAACAACCTGCCTTTAAAGCAATGAAAATAGGGAATTTGCAATCTACCAAAGTTGCTGCAAAAGGAGATTTGTACATGTATGTTTCACATAGATTTGGAACGTTAAAAGATGGTATTAGTACATTTTTTGGGTTTGACAATGCCAATACTAAAATACAAATGGTCTATGGTATTTTTGACGGAGTTCAGTTAGGAATAAGTAGAGAATCTTTGCGTAAAACATATGCAGTATCTGCAAAATTTAAATTAATAGCACAGAACGATAAGTTTCCTGTGAGTGTTGTTGGTTATACAACTGCAAATATCAATTCAGAAGTGAGTACAGATAGATATCCATATATAGAATTTGGAGACAGAGTGAGTTACGCTTCGCAATTGCTAATTTCTAGACGAATTAACAATAAATTTTCTATAGAAATAGCACCAACTTTTGTGCGTCAAAATTTAGTTTACGAACCAGAACAGCAGCATAATCAAGGTGCGTTAGGAGTTGGAGGAAGAATGAAAGTAAGTAAGCGAATGTCTATAAATTTAGATTATGTCTATAATTTTAGTAGATATGAAGAGTCTATTTATAACAATCCATTAACTATAGGATTAGATATTGAAACAGGCGGACATGTCTTTCAATTGTTATTTTCTAATGCGCAATCTACAAACGAACCAGGATTTATTAGTAATGCAGAAGGAGATTGGAGTGATGGAAATATATTCTTTGGGTTTAATATTGTGAGAGTATTTTAAAACAGCGTTTGTTGCTTAATGCCATTTTCGTGTTCCAGCAACCATCTTTTTCTCCAGATTCCACCAGCATAACCAGTTAAAGAACCATCAGAACCAATAACTCTATGACATGGAATAACTATCCAAATTGGATTTCTTCCATTAGCAGAAGCAATGGCACGAATTGCTTTGACATCACCTATTTGCTTTGTTTGTTCAAGATAAGTTCTTGACTTTCCGTAAGGAATCTCGAGTAATTCATTCCATACTTTTTTCTGAAATACGGTTCCTTGAGGATTTAATTTTAAGTCAAATTCTTTTCGAGTGCCATTAAAATAATCGTCTAATTGCTCTACACAATCTTGCAAACATGTAGGAATTGAAACCGTAGCAGATATCTCATCATCCAATACTGAGACAGACATAATCCCATCGTTATTTCCAATAATTTTGGCTGTTCCAAGAGGTGTTTTATAATATGCAGTATGGTTAGATTCCAAAAACGTCTTTTGAATTTTGAGTAGTGATATTTGCGATTTCTTCAAAAGTTAATCCGTAAATATCGACCAACTTGTCTATGACTTGTGTTATATAACTGCTCTCATTTCTTTTGCCACGATATGGAGTAGGAGCGAGATAAGGCGAATCTGTTTCTAAAACGATATTCTCTATTGGAATTTCATTTAGAAATTTGTCGATTTTACCATTTTTAAAAGTTACAACGCCTCCAATACCGAGTTTCATATTGTAGGATATTGCACGATGCGCTTGTTCAATAGTTCCAGTAAAACAGTGAAATATTCCAAAAAGGCTGTCGTCTTTTTCGGTTTCTAAAATTTCAAATATCTCATCAAAAGCATCACGACAATGAATGATTATTGGCAGTTTTTTCTCTTTTGCCCAACGAATTTGTGTTCGGAAAGCATCTTGTTGTTGTTTTAGAAAACTTTGGTCCCAATACAAGTCAATTCCGATTTCTCCAATAGCATAAAAATCACGTGAGTCAATCATTTCTTTCACATGCGCCAACTCTTCTTCAACATTTTCTTTGACCGATGTAGGATGTAATCCCATCATTAAGAATACATTTTCAGGATAGTTTTTTTCTAGTTTCAGCATAGAAGCAGTATACGAAGAATCTATTGCTGGAATGAAAAAACGATTGATTCCTGCATCTAATGCGCGTTGCATCATTTCTTCTTGATCTTCATCAAATTGAGAACTGTATAAATGCGTATGTGTATCGGTAATATTCATTGAGATTATTTACTTTTGGTAAAAATACTACTAAATGATAAGCCTTAAAAATATCCTTTCTAAAAAAGGGTATGTCAAAATAAAATTAACAAAAACTAAGACCAATCACTTTGAAGTAAAAGGAAAAATAAACGGCATCAAAGGTCGATTTATTTTAGATACAGGCGCTTCAAATTCATGTGTTGGTTATGACATGACAGAAAGGTTCAAATTAGTCACTAAGGAGTCTAAAATTAAGGCAGCAGGAGCAGGAGCCTCTGAAATGGATGCGCATAAATCTTCAAAAAACAAGTTAAAAATTGGTGATTGGAAATATGAAAATTTGAATTTAGTTGTTTTTGATTTATCACATGTAAACATTGCGTTGAAGAATCATGGTGCAAAAACTGTCGAGGGAATTATTGGTGCAGATATTTTAAATATAGGCGAAGCAATTATAGATTATAAAAAGAAACGATTGTATTTAAAGAAGTTGGTATTTAAGTACTAAAGTAAATAAATCACAGATAGAAAGTCCGTGAGGACTTTCGGAGGTTGACTAAAACGATAAATTAATTTTATACGGGGTTACGATAGTTATTATAAATCTCCCAATTGTTTAAACTTAAATTTATCGTTGGAAGCGGGTTCGTGCTCTTGTTGCATAATTGCTTTAATTTTTTTCACGATTTTGGGATATTGGCTAGAAACATCTACTTGTTCCTTTAAATCAATCTCAAGATTATATAGTTGGATTTCCAAATTTCCATCGAAGATGTTTTTTCGAACACCTTTCCATTTTCCAATTCTGACTGCCTGTTGACCATTGTAACTTGGGAATTCCCAGTATAAAAACTCGTGCTGTTTTTGTGTTTGATCAAGTAAAGTCGATTTAAAACTAATACCATCAATATTATCTGGAGACTCTACTCCGGCAATATCACAAATAGTTGGCATAAGATCATAAAAAGCTGATATGTGATTGCTTTTTGTGTTAGGTTTAATATGCTTTGGCCAACTAGCTATCAAAGGTACGCGAATCCCACCTTCATATACAAACCCTTTAGTTCTTCCATACCCGTTCGAAAAAGGTTTAGAACTTTCGAAATAATCAAAATCAACACCTCCTAAATATGTTGGTCCGTTATCACTAGAAAAAATGATAATAGTATTTTCGTAGATTTCTTTTTCTTTAAGTAGGGTGATTATTTCTCCAAGTTGATCATCAAGATAACTAACCATTGCAGCATACGTAGCTCTTGGGTATCTGTTTGGAAAATAACTATCATCACCTATATATGGTTTTTCCTCGCCAAAAATTTTCCTATACCTGTCTACGTAATCTTTAGGGGCCTGTAGTGGTAAATGAGGCAAAGGAGAAGCGTAGTACATAAAGAAAGGATTGTCTTTATTTTCTTCTATGAAGGATAATGCTTTTTCTTGTATTTTTTTTGGAGCATATTCTTTCTGATTAAATTTTGAATAGCTTTGATCACTATAAGAATCGGCTAGAGAATCTAATTTTGTATTTGGAGCTATTAGTTCATTGTTCAGCAATATCTTTTCTGTATTTTCCCAAAGATGAGCAGGGTATAGATTATGGGCTTGTCGTTGACAATTATAACCATAGAAAAAATCAAAACCTTGAAGATTGGGTATACCATCAGTTTCAGGAGCACCAAGCCCCCACTTTCCTAATATACTTGTTTTGTAGCCAACCTTCTTTAATTGATCTCCCAGCGTTACGGTGTTTTTAGGAATAGGTTTTTGCCCCTCTAGGGTAGGGTCTAAGGAAGCTTTTTCATAGTTCCAAACATCTCCTCGTTCATCCCACTCATCATTACCCCTTATAAAAGCATGTCCAGTGTGTTTTCCAGTTAAGAAAACATAACGAGCAGGTGCACAGACTGGAGCACCAGAATAATGTTGTGTAAACATCATTCCATTTCTAGCAAGGGCATCAATGTTTGGAGTCTTTATTTTTGTCTGACCATAGATACCTACTTCTCCATAACCCAGGTCATCGGCAAGAAAATAAATTATGTTTGGAGGGCGCTTTTCTTTGTTTTTCGAATTACAGCCAAATAGGGTAACGCAGCATAGAATTAGAATTAATATTTTACTCATAATTTCGAATTATTGCCAACGTTAAGATACCGTTTGTTTTAATAAACTATATCGGCCGATAAGCGAAGTTAAATTTTTTAGAGTTAAGAAACAAAAAAACCCAAAACAATTGTTTTGGGTTTTTTATATTTTAATTCACTTCGACTCCGCTCAGTGATCATTTTTCGGTTACATTTCTAACGCTTTTTTAGGATTGTTGTCCATCAGTAATTCTAAAGGATTTTCCAATGCTTCTTTCACAGCAACTAAGAATCCTACAGATTCACGACCATCAATAATTCTATGGTCATACGATAAAGCAACATACATGATTGGTTGTATTACAACTTGTCCATCAACAGCCATTGGTCTGTTTACAATATTGTGCATTCCAAGAATTCCACTTTGAGGAGGGTTTAAGATTGGAGTCGATAACATAGATCCAAAAATACCACCATTTGTAATGGTAAATGTTCCGCCAGTCATTTCATCAATTGTAATTTGACCATCACGTGCGCGAATTGCTAAACGTTTTACTTCAC
>Ga0307993_1000165_pt1 | contig 21720 bp, 18 predicted proteins | sample EllFjometagen260_FD_203163 | JGI IMG/M metagenome (GOLD analysis project Ga0307993, IMG submission 203163) | Marine microbial communities from Ellis Fjord, Antarctic Ocean - #260 | ecosystem: Environmental > Aquatic > Marine > Unclassified | place: Southern Ocean | collected 2014-11-02 | reverse complement strand
CATCAGCAGAAAAGTTGCTTAGAAACTTATAATTCAATCCAATAGTTGGAGCGATTTTATTCACTTCAGTCTTATTAAAGGTTGTAGCAATTTGCGATAATGGATTGATAATTTCTTGTCCAAAACCGTTTGCTGGAGTTAACGTATAGTCACCATCAATATCAGTAGGTGTTAAATTAGGCGCAAAATTTAAAGCATTAAATAAAACAGATCCAATATTATTTTCATTAAGTCCACTACCATTAGTATTGGTGTAAATGATTGAAGAAGTTAATTTTAGATTCTCTAGAATATCAATATTTGCATTTAACTTAGATGTTAATCTATTAAAATTAGATTTGCTTAAACCTACAATACCGTCTTGGTCTAAATAAGAAGTGCTAAAGTTATAGGCTCCTTTTTCAGTCCCTTTACTTATACTTATATCAGAACTCCCAACAAAAGCAGTTTGAAATACTTCATCTTGCCAATCTGTTCCTTGACCTAGACTGCTGATATCTGTAAAAGGTAAAGCGTCTCCATTTGCAGCATAAGCTTCATTTGCTAATAGTCCGTATTCTGTTGCGTTTAATACTGGAATCTTTCTTGTAGTCTCTTGAGTACCAACATATGAATTAAATACAAATTTAAAGTCAGAATTTTTTCTACCTGATTTAGTTGTTATAATAATAACCCCATTTGCCGCTTGTACTCCATAAATACCAGCTGTAGCATCTTTTAAAACATTTATAGATTCTATATCTGAAGGATTGATTACACTTAAGTCTTCAATTCTATTCCCATCTACTAGGATTAAAGGTTGATTGTCTCCATTTGTAGAGACACCTCTAATTCGAATACTTGATGATGCACCAGGAGAACCAGAAGTTGTGGTAATATTTACACCTGCTACTTGCCCTTGTAATGCTTGCTCTATCCTTGTAGGTTTCAACTTCTCAATTGCTTCACTAGATATAATAGCGACAGCTCCTGTGACTTCTTTTTTAGTTTGAGTTCCATAACCTATCACAACAACTTCATCTAGTTTATCTACATTTTGAGATAGTACTATATTGAAGGTCGCAGTTGAGTTAACAGGAACTACTTGTGTTACATAACCTAAACTACTAAAAATTAGATTGTCATTTGAAGAGACATTTTGCAAAGTAAAAACTCCGTCAAAATCAGTAAGTGTACCCGTAGTAGTGTTCTCAACAACTACGTTTACTCCAGGTATTGAAGTGTTGTCTTCTTTATCAATTACAGTACCTGAAACTTCAATTTTTTGTGAAAAAGAATTGAGAGTAAAAAGTACTGAAAGAAATAAGTAAATAGTTTGTTTCATAAGTTAAAGTTTAGTTTTTTTAAATATATAAACTTATGAAACTTAGTTCTAATATCTGCAACTATATAAAAAGCATACAATAAAGTAATAAACTGGAATTCCCTAAAAATTCAATAAACAAAAGACTTTGCGGACAATTTGAATTTAACTTTTTAAACTGATGTAGTGTTTATGTATAGTTTTTTTGATTAAAAATGATTCTTAAATCTCTAAAATATAGTTTGTTAAATTTAAATTATGAGATAAATCCATCTTTTTTCTCAATCTATAACGTTTTACCTCTACACTCCTATGAGAAATATTAAGTAAAGGTGCAATCTCTTTAGAAGATAGATTTAACCTTAAGTAGGCACACAACCTTAAGTCATTAGGAGTTAAATCAGGATGCTTAGATTTCACCTTTTTAATGAACTTTTTATCTGCGTTATTAAATGCCTCTTGAAACATTTTCCAATCATCTGTATTGTTAAGGTTTTCATCAATAATTTTCACAACTTTGGTAACACTTTTTACATCACCGTTTTTCAACTCGCTTTTAATATCATTTAAAAACTCATTTTTCTTAATAATACTCATTGTTGATGTAGCTAACTCTCTGTTTTTATTATCTATATCACTCCTTAACTTTTCGTTTCGGAGTTTAATTATTTTTTGCGAGGCTTCTAACTCTTTTAATTCTAATTCTTTTTCAGCCTTTTCTAAAATTTTCACCCTTTGCCTCTTATAATAGCTTTTATATATATTATGCATAATAATAGAAAATATTATAAACCCAATAATGTAAAATATTATAAACAAGTTTGATAAATACAAGGGTCTCTCAATCTTAAATAAGTATGAATCAATAGTGGTTAATTTCTCTCCAACTTTCCCTCTAACTTCAAAAGTATAGTCGCCATAAGGTAAGTTTTTGAAAAGAATCGAGTTTGACTCATCCCATTCACTCCAATCTGGATTTTGACCTAATAATTGATATTGGTATTTAGAAATTGATGTTTTACTATAGTTGGGCACACTAAAAAAGAACTCAATATTATTTTCTTCATTTTTAAAATTAATTTTTTCATTTAAATTAATAGATCTTTTAGGTTTATTTAATATATAGCTGTTAACTTGATTAATTGAAACTTTATAGTCTTCTGGTTTATTTAAACTTTCTAAATCTAAAGTTAGGTATCCATTTGATGCTCCAATAAGATATCTTTTATCTAATAAATGTGTGATGTTTTCATATCCAGAAGCCCCTTTTCTTAATGATTCTGGAATTGAGATAGTCTTAAGTATTGGTTTGTCACTTAACTTTCCGGGTTCTATATATTTTATATCACCCTCAGAGAATGACCATAATTTTTGTCCAAATTCGTCATTAATGAGTTTACCTGTAGTAAAATTATCTTTAGATATTAATTTACTATAAATAGTGTCTAATTTAAAATTATCTTTATCATAATTATAAATCCCTTTCCTGCTAGCATACAATACTTTATTATTGTACTTGATAAGACTCGAATGCATTCCTTTTTGAACAGTTGTGTCTTTTTCAATATTAATTATTTTTTCAAAATTTTTATCGACATCTAATTTAAAAACACTTTTGTATTCGTGACTAACTAATATCCTATTAGCACCAATAATTTCAAAATATTTACTTGAACTATCAAACCCTTCTAATTTGTTTTTAAAACTCCAAATACCATTTTCTTTTTTTAGCACGTGAAGCCCTTCGTAATTACCTTGAAGTAACGTCTTTTCATCTATTTTTTTAAAATTCCAAGTTCCTTGGATATTTGCAATCTTTAATGCCTCATCTTCATTTATTATAAATGTCCCCGAATCATGGCCACAAAACAATTCATTATCAATTTTTATCAGACTCCATACTTGACCTTGTGTATTTTCTATAAATTTAAATTTATCTTCAGTTCCATACTTTTTATAATATAATCCTTGATTAGTACCTAAATACAAAGTATTATTATGAACAACTGAAGCATAAATGGTTCCCCAAAAATGTGTTTTATCATGATATATTTTAAAAGGAGATATATTATTAACACAATTAATTCCGTTATCCAGACCTAGCCAAATATTACGACTAGTATCTTCAAAAATTGCCAAAACAGTATTGTTACTTAACCCTGAATTTTGTGTTATCTGATAATTAAAATTTCCATCTTTATCAATATTAATCAATCCATTAGATATAGAGCCAAGAGCATAATCCTTATTGCTCAATTGTTTTGCGCTATAAAATGTTTCATTTAAAACAATATTATTTGAGGGGATTACCCATTGATTTACTTGACCGTCTTTAAGAATATAAAATCCTTTATCTTGTGTGAAGAATAAAAGTTCTCCATCTTTTCTGAAAATCTCTACTATAATATTGTCTTTTAAAATTGGGTTATCAGAAATTAATTTGGGAATTCCATTTTCAATTTCAAAGATACCTTTATAGAGTTCTTGAAAATATAAGGCATCTTCTAGCCTTGCAAGTCTAGTAATTCTATTATCTGATTCAATTATTTTAACATCGCCAGTTTTTAAATTACAGAGATATATCCTCTGTAAGGATTTAAAGAGTATCCAATCATCAAACTCTACAATACTCCATATTTGTTCATCTTCTTTAAATTCAATATTCTTTTCTTTTGCGATTGATGTATATTGCAAAATACCAAAGTTGTTTTTCTCCCAATAACCAAAATCCTTATAAAAGCCTGTGTAAATTTTATTATTATAGGCCTTAACTGATCTAATGATTGTCTCATTTGGTGTTGGGTATAATTGCCATTTTGCTCCGTTATATTCTAGCAAGCCTTTATTATTTGCTACATAAATAAATTTATTATCAGCTTGAGTTATTGACCAGTTTTGATTTTCAGCACCGTATTCTTCAGTAGAAAAAATATTGATTGGAGGTAATTCTTGTGAATAAGAATTGCACAAATAGAAGAATAAAAATAATCTCAGAAGTTTATGTACACTCATTTTAGCAAGTTTAAAATTGACAATGAAAAAATATTTACATCTTTGTTTGGTTTACAAGGTAGTAAAAACTCTTTAAAATTAAAGCTTTATTGTATTTTTTGCAAATATTGTATAGTAAATATGTGTTAAATAATAGACTAAACAATAATCTAAAAACGCTATACAAAGTTAAAAATACAATAGATTTTTATTAAAAACTAAAGTTGTAAGTTTTTTAACATTTATCGACTTAATAAAAATCAGAAATCTAGTATTATGAAAAGAACACTCTTCTTATTGTTTGTTTTTATTTTTGTTTCTTGTTCAAATGATGATGCAACTGACACAAATGTAAACTCTATAAATATTAATGATTTATCCGGAGCATTTAATCTATTTCCACTTGCTATAAATCCTGAATTTACTTCGGTTTCTGAAGTGAATATTGGAAACAATTCATTAGTAGGAATCGTAAGTTTCGGAAACACTCTGAGGGTTTTTCCCTATGTTTTTATGACACACAATGAAATTGTAAATGACGAATTTCAAGGTGTTAAATACGCTTTTAGTTATTGTCCTATTACAAAAAGTTCAGTGGCATTTAAAAGAAATGGTATTTTTCGAGCTTCAGGATATTTATTTAATGATAATTTAACTCCATGGGATGAAGAAACAGAAACAATTTGGTCTCAAATGTTATTAAAAGGTATAATTGGTGAAAAAGAAAATATTTCATTTAATACTATTCCAGTAGTTGAAACAACATGGAAAACCGTTAAAGATTTTTTCCCTAATGCCGAAGTCGTAACTGCAGATTTATTCTTAACTAGATCTAGTTCTCCACCTGACGATGAAGGCAATTCAAACAATGGTAATAGTCCAGAATTAAATGATTTCGTTTATGGTATTGTCACAGGAAATAAAGCAACTATTTTTAAATACGCTGATTTTTCAAATTCAAGTGTGATTAACAAAACCATTCAAGGCCAAAAGTATATTGTATTTGGCTACTCTGGAAGAAAAATTATAAATGCATTTAAGGTAGATAGTTTTGAAAACTATTCCAGTTTAGAAGGTGAATTTCCTTTTATAATAAAAAATTTAAGCGGCGTAAAATTTGATATTTTCGGAAGAGGAACTAATGGTGCAAAATTACAAAAGCCTGAATTTGCATATGTCGCTATTTGGAATGCTTGGCTAGCCTTTTATGAAAACTTTGAGTTTGAAGAGTAACTTTTTAAATTGCTAACTTTATCTTTTCTTCAACATTTAAATTAAAATCTATCTCTTCTAATAATAAGTTGCTAATGTCTAGGCCTAGATATAATAAAAATAAAGCATCCGGTAAAACTCCATAAAAATAATTAGAATCTGATGGATTCGTAACATCCCATTTAGTTTTAACAAAATCAATATCATAAGTTCCGATATCCGATTCCCAATAAGCTGTATAGTTATCATAATTAACGTCTACTGTGAAATCGAAATTTTGTATAGAATTATCTACTGTAGAATATAGTGGTCTGTCTGGAATATTAATTGAAGTTGACTGATCTCCTACTTTTTTATAATTATAGATATATGTTCCAGAACCCATAATAACATCTAGTTCTGTTCTATAAAAATCAAATCTATTTAAATAGCCTATTCTTAAAGGATTTCTATCTAAATATTCATTCATATATCCGTCTTCTGTGTAGTGAGCGTCTCCTAAAACATATCCATTCTCATCATTTAACTCTTGATAGTCTTCAAAACCATTGACCCAAAAATGGTAATAACTACTTGCGGGCAAGTCGACATCTAAATAATTATCAAAAAATTGAAATTCACTATAATCAATCATAAAATCATCTCCATCTTGTACCTCTTCTAAAAAATGATACTTAAAATCCTCGTTATCTTCAATAAAAGTGATAAAGTATTCGTTTTCTGGATATACTAACATTTGATCTATTGTGTAGTTATAGGTGTCAGTTGCTCCAATTGGCGTTCCTGTATAAGCTCCTGAACTAACTAAAGAATTCTCATTAGAAACATATAATCCAATAATTTCTGGCATATTGCTTAATGTCAAATCAAAGTTACCAATAGGATTAGAAAATGTAGGTTCAATTGGCTCATTATCCCAAACTGTACCAATAGGAATATTTAAAGTGGTCAAAAGTTTAAAATTTTGATTTAATCCAAAACTACTGTGAGTAAACAAAGTAACAGAAATGTTATCCGTTAATAAAGAGATATCTTTTTCAAAAATTAATTCATCACCGTTTTCGTAACGAGTATAGTCTAATATTTCACCATTCTCATCATGAATAACTATCCAATTGTCTCTAAAAATTGTTCGTTCATAAACTTTATAAGTAAAATAAACTTCAGAAGTCGTATCCACATCATCTCCATCACCACCTCCATCAATTGTAACGCTAGAGAATTCAATACCTGTTTCTGAACAACTAAATAACAAGAATAACTAACACTATAAGGGATAAAAATCTTTTCATATAATTTAAATAACTAGACTAAGATAGAGAAAAAACATTATTTAACTCACACTCTCACCATTCTTAACATCTCTTTCCGGTTCAATAAATGCTAATTTTCCATCTTGTGTATCGGTCATTAAAATCATCCCTTGACTTTCTACACCACGAATTTTTCTTGGAGCAAGATTCACCAAAACACTTACTTGTTTCCCAATAATATCTTCTGGATTGAAACTTTCTGCAATTCCCGAAACAATTGTACGAACATCTAAACCAACATCAACTTTTAATTGTAGTAGTTTTTTAGTTTTAGGAACTTTAATAGCCTCTAAAATTGTCCCAATTCTAATATCTAATTTTGTGAAATCATCAAACTCAATAACATCTTTTTGAGGCGCTACAACTTTATTTTCCTGCTCATTTTCGATTTTAGTTGCTTCTAATTTGTCTAATTGTATTTGTATTTCTTTATCTTCAATTTTCGCAAATAACAATTCTGCTTTTCCTATTTGATGATTAGGATCTAGCAACACTTCTTTCTCTGAAATATCACTCCAAGAGTTTGAATCTGCATTTAAAATTCCTTTCAACTTCGCAGAAGTGAATGGTAAAAAAGGCTCGCATAATACGGACAATGCTGTTGCAATTTGAAGCGCAACAAACATCACCGTCTTTACACGTTCTTCATCTACCTTAATCACTTTCCAAGGCTCTTCATCAGCCAAATATTTATTTCCTAAACGTGCTAAATTCATTAATTCTTGAGAACCTTCTCTAAATCTATAACGTTCGATAGAATTTGAAATAATGCTTGGAAACTCTTTAACTTTTTCTAATGTTTGTTCGTCAACTTCTGAATATTTCCCTGCAAGTGGTGCTTGCCCTTCATAATATTTCTGTGTAAGCACAACAACTCTATTGATGAAGTTTCCAAAAATAGCAACTAACTCACTATTATTTCTTGTCTGAAAATCTTTCCAAGTAAAATCATTATCTTTAGTTTCTGGTGCATTTGCTGTTAAAGCGTAACGCAATACATCCTGTTTCTCAGGGAAATCCTCTAAATATTCATGTAACCAAACAGCCCAGTTTTTAGAAGTTGAAATTTTATTTCCTTCTAAATTCAAAAATTCATTTGCTGGGACATTTTCAGGTAAAATATAACTCCCTTCAGCTTTTAACATCGCTGGAAAAATAATACAATGAAAAACAATGTTATCCTTTCCAATAAAGTGAACTAATTTGGTGTCTTTTTTCTTCCAATAATCCTCCCAGTTTTTCCCTTCTCTTTCTGCCCATTCTTTGGTTGCGGAAATATAGCCTATAGGTGCATCAAACCAAACGTATAACACTTTTCCTTCTGCATCTTTTACAGGAACAGGAATTCCCCAATCTAAATCACGCGTTACTGCTCTTGGTCTTAAACCATCATCTAACCAAGATTTAACTTGACCTAATACATTTGCCTTCCAATCATTTTTGTGACCTACAACGATCCACTCTCTCAACCAAGACTCGTATTTATCTAAAGGTAAAAACCAATGTTTTGTTTGTTTTGTTGTTGGAACATTTCCAGTAATTGCAGACTTTGGATTGATTAAATCTGTTGCATTGTGACTTGTACCGCAATTTTCACATTGATCTCCGTAACTCTCTTCATTTCCACATTTTGGACAGGTACCAACAACAAATCTATCTGCTAAAAACTGATTTGCTTCCTTATCATACAATTGCTCTGAAACCTCTTCAATAAATTGATCGTTATCATATAATTTCTTAAAAAATTCTGATGCTGTATCGTGATGAATCTTTGCAGATGTTCGTGAATAGTTATCAAACGAAATTCCAAAGTCTACAAACGATTTTTTAATAATTGCATGGTATTTGTCCACAACTTCTTGTGGTGTAACTCCTTCTTTTTTTGCTTTTATGGTAATCGGAACTCCATGCTCGTCTGAACCACAAACAAAAGCGACATCTTGCCCTTTAAGGCGTAAAAAACGTGCGTAAATATCTGCTGGAACATAAACTCCTGCCAAATGACCAATATGAACTGGTCCGTTTGTATAAGGCAAGGCTGCTGTAATAGTATATCTGCTCAAAAAAATGGAATTTTAAATTATTAAAAAACAAAAATACTCATTCCTTAATTGATGTCAAGAATCCTATCTATTTTTCTTTAGTTAGAAAAGTGTATTTTTACAAAAAACAAGTTAAAAAATGTCAAAATTTTCAATTTTTATTTCTTTTTTCTTACTATCCGTGACTGCTTTTAGTCAAGTAGATTCAATACATCAGCAAAAAAAAATATCAAAGCAACTCATACAGCCATCCTACTTAAAAAAAGGTGATACTATCCTAATTCTTGCGCCTGCGGGAATTTTAAAAAAGAAAAAAGAAATTATTGGAAAAGCAAAAAATTTAGCTGAAAGTTGGGGATTAAAAGTTGTTTTAGGAGAACATACATTCAACCAAGAAAACCATTTTGCAGGCACTGATGAGGAGCGTTCTTATGATTTTCAAAAAGCATTAGACAACGAAAATATTAAAGCGATTTGGTCTGCTCGTGGAGGATATGGAAGTGTTAGAATCTTAGACAAATTAGATTACACCCAATTTCAAAAAAATCCTAAATGGATTATTGGTTATTCTGATATTACCGCATTTCATAATCACATTCACAATATGGGAATTGAGACGATACACGCGATGATGGGAACTAGTCTACAAGACACACTTGAAGACATTCCAGAGACCGTAAAATCATTTAAAAAAGCATTGTTTGGTGAAAATTTAGAGTACGCTATTCCTACATCAATATATAATAGAAATGGTGCTACTGAAGGACAGTTGGTTGGAGGGAATCTTTCAATTTTAGCATCGATGTTAGGTTCAAAAAGTCAATTATCGACTGAAGGAAAAATTCTATTTATTGAAGAAATAGGCGAATATAAATACAGTATTGATAGAATGCTACAAAGTTTAAAACGTGCAGGTTATTTTGAAAATGTACATGGAATTATTGTAGGCAATATGACGAGTATCAAAAAAAATACAACTTCTTGGGGAACCTCTATTGAGCAATTAATTTTAGATGTTGTTCCAGATAACATTCCCATTCTTTTTAACTTTCCAGCAGGTCACGAAACTGATAATAGAGCCCTAATTTTTGGTAGAACTGTCGAACTTACTATTAAGGACACTAAATCTTGTGTGACTTTTAAAGATTAAATAATGGCACAACACAACGAATTAGGAAAAAAAGGGGAGCAACTCGCTATTGATTATTTGGTAGAAAAAGGCTACACTATTCTTGATAAAAACTGGCGTTTTCAAAAGGCTGAAATTGACATTATTGCTCAAAAAGAAAACACGCTTGCTGTTGTAGAAGTGAAAACGCGTTCAAGTGACTTCTTTGGAAATCCACAAGACTTTGTAAACCAAAAAAAAATACAATTATCGGTATCTGCAATCAATGAATATGTGATTTCTAAAGATTTAGAGGTAGATGTTCGGTTTGATATTATCGCTATACTAAAAACTGAAAAAGAAATAAAAATTGAGCATTTAGAAGATGCTTTTCTATATTTCTAGGACTCTTTTACTCCTTACTCAAAAATTCTAATAATTCTGCTAATTCTTCAGGCTTCGTAATTATTTTTTTATCTTTATCTAGTACAAAATAACTTGGTGTAGCGTGAACTTCATATCTTTTTGCTATTTCATTTTTCCACTTCTTCAATCCAAGAATATGTGTCCATTTGTCCATCTTTTCTGTATGGTGCTCAAACCCAAACTTATCTTCTTCTAAAGCAACAGCAATTACCTTTAAATTCTCATTGTCTTTAGTGGCTTTATACAATTCAGGGATTTCTTCTAAACAGTGTGAACAAGAAGTACTCCAAAAAGTAATTATATAATTTTCGACACCTTCATGTTCTGATAATCTCTTTGTTTTACCATCTTTCATCCACGTTATTTCTGGCGCAACTCTTCCAATAGTAACACCTAACATTCGATCAATATCTGAAATAAATTTAGCATCTTTAAGCTCTTCTGGAAGTTGATTATAATACCCGTTTTTAAGAAAATCTACCGCTTCTAATTCTTCTTGACCTGCATAAGCATAAAGCAACGAACTTAAAATTTCTACCTTCACTTCATTATTCTCGCCAATTATTGACATTGCGTCATTTATAGATCTTTCTCTTAGTTTTTTCTCGGTTTTTGGATCTTCAGAACTGTTGATATAAAACACGTATTCGATGACTTTATCAACAAACACTGAAGAGTTCAATAAGACTTTGTTTGAGAAATCTATCGTATCAAAAAAGTGTGTTTTCAACGTTTTTAAATAACTTTCAACTGTTTCTGCTATTTTAGGATTGTTGTACTTCTTGGTTGCTTTTATAATATTTTCGAAATATTGCTGCATACTATTCAAGTCCTTTAACCTGTCTACATACATTTTTTGCAATGGTTTTTTATCTACAGCATCAAAATATGCTATTTGAACCGAATCAATTTTCGTTTGTTTTTCAAGAATCGAATTGAAATAAGATTGTAATAATTTATTTTCTTCTGATTTCTCGAACTCCGCAGTTTGCTCAGGTAAGTTTGGATTAAAACTTACAGAAATTGACTCTTGATTGTAGATAAAATCAAAATATCCGCCATTTTCCATATCGTAATACAAACGATACATTCCTGTTGCGTTTCCTTTTGGAACAGGTAATTTAAACTCGCTATTTCCAATTGTTGCATTTGAAATATACTGTTGTTTTGCACCATTTATCTTATACAACATCAACCATTTGTACCCTTCATTTGGTGTCATTTTTACTCGGATAGTGTCTTGTGCTTTTACCGTAAATGACAGTATTAACAAGGCAACTAATACTATTTTTTTCATTTGATTATCTCTTTATAATTTTCATATCAACAATTAAATCAAAAGTACGCTATAATTGATTATTTTGCTAAAAATTAGTTTATTTATGAATCTTAAAAACAAAATAATTTGGATAACTGGCGCTTCATCTGGAATTGGTAAATCACTGGCAATAGCACTTTCTAAATTAGACACAAAATTAATCCTTTCGTCACGAAATGAATCAGCTTTAAATGAAGTGAGGGCTTTATGTGAAAATCCTGAAACTATAAAAATCTTACCGCTGGATCTTGAAGACTACTCAAAATTTGATACAACTGTTTCCGAAGCAATCTCTTTTTTTGGCAAAATTGACATTCTCGTAAATAATGGAGGTATAAGCCAACGCTCTCTTGCAGTTGGTACAACTATCGAAGTTGACAAGCGAATAATGGATATCAATTACACTGGAACTGTTGCATTATCCAAAGCCCTTTTACCGCATTTTATTAGTAATAATTCTGGACATTATGTAATTACCACAAGTGTTGTTGGTAAAGTTGCAACACCTTTACGTTCTTCTTATTCTGCCTCAAAACATGCGCTACATGGTTTTTTTGATAGTCTAAGAGCAGAAATTCATAAGTATAATATTGATGTAACTCTAGTTTGTCCTGGATATGTACAGACAAACGTTTCTATGAATGCCCTTACTGGAAATGGGACGAAACAAAACTCGATGGATACAGCAACCAAAAATGGAATTCCTGCGGATGTATTTGCAAAAAGAATGATCCGTGCAATTAAAAAACGTAAAAAGGAAATTGTTATTGGTGGTTTTAAAGAAACTGGAAGTGTGTATTTAAAACGCTTTTTCCCAAGTCTTTTGGCAAAGTTGGTACGGAACGTGAATGTTACTTAAATCAACTCCTTCTCCTTAAAGTACTGCACAATTGATTCTTTCATTAAAATAGACTGTTCGCCTGGTTTTAATGTTGGTAATTCTTCTTTGGTTTTATAGTGTGGCCAACCGTCATCATCAAAAAAATCAAATTCATAATATCCATAAGGCTCCAACAACCTACAAATAGCAATATGCATTAAATTCAATTTCTCATCTTTCTTGAACTTTTTAGCGCCTACTCCAAGCTCCTGAACACCTATCAAATAAATTATTGCATCTAAATCAAGTCGGTCGCCATCGGCAAACTTCTCTGAAATAATACTAACAACTTGCTCCCAATTTTCTTTTAAATTTTGATCTCCAATCATAACCGTAAAGATAGTGTAATCCTTTATTTGTTGAATTGTTTCTTGGTATTTTTTATATTTACCAAAAATCTATTTTCATGAACACATTTGACATCATTCTAACAGCACTTTTATTATTTGGTTTTATTAGAGGCTTATTAAAAGGTCTCTTTGTAGAATTAGCATCACTTTTATCTTTAATCGTTGGTGTGTATGGCGCTATTCACTTTTCTTATTTTATAGGAGATTTTTTGAAAGATAGTGTTGATTGGGACGAAAGATACATATCAATTGTTGCCTTTGCAGTAACATTTATTGTAATTGTGATCGTTATTTCTTTATTAGGAAAGTTGTTTACTAAAATCGCAAATTTTGCAGCACTCGGAATTCTAAACAAACTGCTTGGAGGTGTTTTTGGAGCAGTAAAAATTGGGTTGATATTAAGTGTTCTTCTAATCGTTTTTGATAAACTAAACAGCACAATCCCGTTTGTGAATAAAGAGAATACTGAAGATTCAGTATTATATGAACCTGTGAAAGATTTGGCTCCTATGATATTTCCTGACTTCTTAAACGTTGAAGAGGATACAGAATAATTACAACTCTCTATAAATTTTGGGTAAAACCCATTCATATTTTACGGCTAGTATTCTTAAAACAACTACCAAAGCACTTGTAATCACATAATTAATGTTAATGTCTAAAGGCGTTTGTAGTAATGCATAAAATACAATTGCTCCAAGAATACTTAAAGATGCATAGACTTCTTTATGAAAAATTAAAGGCACTTCATTACATAAAATATCTCTTAAAACACCTCCAAAAGAGGCGCTTAATGTTCCTAGCATAACACATATAATTGGGTGTAAATTTGCTGCCATCCCTGTTTCAAAACCTACAATTGTAAAGATTCCTAAACCAATAGCATCAAACAAAAACATGGTTTTTCTAAAATAGGCTAATCTTTTTCTGAATAGAATTGCAATAAGTGTAGAGCAAATAATGATAATTAAATATTCCCAATGTACCATCCAACCAACAGGAGTATTTCCTGTTAAAACATCACGTAAACTACCTCCACCAATGGCTGTAACTGCCGCTAAAATCAAAACTCCAAACGAGTCGAATTTTCTTCTCATTGCTGCTAAAGCACCAGAAATAGCAAAAACTGAAGTCCCAATAAAATCTAATAAATCAAAAATACTCATGGTACAAAAATAGTAAGACTTTCTTAAAAATAAATTACTTTAGCAAAATCATTGTTGATGATGCATTTTATGGCCGATAAAAAAAACATTCCTTTTCCTTCACCAGATAATCACACCTTTACTTTCATTGATTTGTTTGCTGGAATTGGTGGTTTTCACATTGCGCTTCAAAACCTAGGAGGAAAGTGTGTATTTACATCAGAATGGGATACAAAGGCTCAAAAAACGTATGAAAACAACTTTGGAGTACTTCCTTATGGAGATATTACAAAGCCTGAAACAAAAAATGAAATTCCTGGAGGATTTGATGTTTTATGTGCTGGTTTTCCGTGTCAACCTTTTTCAAAAGGCGGATTTAGAAACGGTTTTGAAGATACAAGAGGAACGCTCTTTTTTGATTTATGTGAAATTATTGAAAAGCATCAACCTAAATATTTGTTTTTAGAAAATGTCGCCAATATGGTTTCTCATGATAGTGGAAACACCTATTTGACGATTATTAAAAATCTTGACGAATTAGGATATTACCTTCCAAACGAACCGTTGATTATTTCTCCTGATAAATTTGGAATTCCAATCTTAAGACCTAGAGTTTATATTCCTTGTGTTCGAAAAGATATTGCTAAAAACAACGCTGATAAAATCAAAAATATTAAAATCGAAATTGAAAAACAATACACCAAAACTGTTGCTTCAATTGATACCATTTTAGACGCTTCTATTAAAAGTAAAATTACACCTCACGAACTCAAAGTTTTAAAAATGTGGGATGAATTTTATAAAGGTGTAGATTTAAAAATTATCGGTTTTCCTATTTGGATGGAATATTTTAAGCATCAAGGTTTATTAGATGAGTTTCCGCTATGGAAAGCAAAATTTATTCAGAAAAATATAGATTTATATACTCGTAATCAAAAATTTATTGATCGTTGGCTTGCCAAATATGACAATCTTGAATGGTGTACTAAAACACAACGAAAAATGGAATGGCAAGCAGGAAAAGAGTACGAAAGTATTTTTGATTGTTTGATCCAATTTAGACCTTCTGGAGTTAGAGCAAAACGTCCAGATAAGTTCTCTACTCTTGTCGCGATGAACCATCAGCAAATAGTAGGGAAATATAAACGTAGAATTACTATAAACGAATCTAAACGTCTTCAATCATTTCCTGAAGAGTATCAACTTTCCGATTCTAATACTGTAGCGATGAAACAACTTGGAAATTCAGTGAACGTGACTGTTATTCAAAAAATATTTGAAATCGTTTTAAAAGAATTTTCTTAAATTGTTGGTTTGAATGCCAAAAAATGCTAGAAAAATTCCGAAACAAACCTATTGTAATCAATTCTGATTTAGATGGAATTACAAGTGGTTTACTCCTTAAAAAATACCTAAATTGTTCTATTGTTGGGTTTACCAATAGTGCCGAAAACGTTTGGCTAAATGAACGTTTATGTGATGATTTTTCTGAATTGTGTTTTGTCGATATCTTTATTACCAATCCTGAAACGATAACGATTGACCAACATATTATTACTGTAAATGAGAAGCATCATGATCTATTAAAACAAAATTCTAACAAAGTAAATCCGAACTTATTAAATCCACGATTTCACTTACCAAACAGTTCGTATAAAACCAAATATCCTTTTGGAACGGTGCATTTTATTATTGCACTTCTTGAAAAAACAGGTGTTGAAATTGATCCAATACTTTCTGAAACGAATCCTCATAAATTATGCTGTATCGACTTTATTTTACGTGCAGATGATACTATGAAAACAACTGTAGATAGCAAGTACCAAGAAAATGCTGCTGATTGGTGGAATTGGTTAAAAGAGCTGTCTGATGACGGACAAACTATTCAAAAATTTAGAAACTATTTAGAAAATACAACTCCTAAAAAGGCGTCAGAATTAAAAAATAGAATTGGAAATATCGTAAAGAAAGACCCATATCATTGTGACACTTCTGATGGAGGAATTTATGAAATTACAACTGATGACGACCTCTTAAAAACCTCGGCAATTGCCTATTTCAAAATTATTGCTTCATTGATGAACATAGAATTGTTTGATGTAGAAAGTCCTTTTAAAAAATATGCTGGAGTTTCTGAACGCAGCTCACTAAACCAAAAACAACGAGAAGAATTGATAGCATCAAATTCTATTGATGGAAAAAAATTATTTTCTTATGCTTTTGTGAGAACTAGTGGAAGAGCAGAAAATTTTAGTGCTACTTATTTTCAGAAGAATTCTTAAATTTCTCTCAAATCATCAGTCAAAATCCAGCCAATTTTACCGTCTGCTAGTTTTATCTTTTTCCAATCATCTATAGCATCTAAGACCAATACTTTTGTGCCTTCGTGCAATTCAAAAACGGTATCGCTATTTAAAGTCGGTGCATTTTTAATTTCAGTAGTTTGCTTGAATATAATTGCAGGTTTGGTGTTCATTTCATGACTATATGCTTTGTAGGTAAACACAACACTGAAAATTAATAATAAGGCGCTTAGAACACTTGTATTGAAGTGTAGTAGTTTCTTTCTTCTAGAATATGAAAAGTGATAGAGTAAAAATAAAACAGCTCCCAAAAATGATAAAATAACGGCTATCCAAGCCCATGTGTTATAGTGGAGTTTGTAAATGAATTTTTCTGCGAATTTTTGAAAAATAGTTTTTGGCAACACTTTAATAGCATCAATTTTCATGCGTTTCGCAAAAGCCAAATTTGTTTTTGCGTCTTCATTGATTGGGTTTAATTTTAATGCTTTTTCGTAATAATAAATTGAAGGTGCAACCTTGTTTAATTTATAATAACTGTTTCCTAAATTGTAATATAAATCGTCTGACTGCAATCCTAAATTTTCCAGCTTTTTATACAACTCTACAGCTTCAGTATAACTTCCGTTTTTATATAAATTATTGGCTTGAAAAAACAGTTCGTCTGCCGCTTGGCTAAATCCAAACGAAGTAAAAAAGACGCATACTATAATTACAAATTTTTTCATTTATACTTGTTTATCAATTTTAGTAATGACCATTTTAGCCTTGTCAAACTCTTCACGCATCATTACATTGGTTGTTGGTGTAAACCTTGCAAAATCACAATCGTTAAGCACCTCAACAAACTCATTTATAGTTGTTTTATCAACTTTTCTTTGCTCTAAAATTTCGGTAATTCTTTCTTTACTGATATCGGTCGTCTCAATATTCAATCGTGCTTTTAAGAAATTATGTAATGCTTTTTCTAAAGCAATATAAAAGGCTTCTTTTTTACCTAATTCTTTCTTTGCTTGCGATAAATATTTACGCGCCAACTTATCAGCCTTTCTCAATCTATTTCCTGTGATGTCTCTATCTCTTTCAGCCTTTTTCTTCCCAATAAAAATACCAATTGGAATGGCTAAAAATGGCAATAACAACAGCAAATAAAACAAATTAGATTTGAAAAAATCTTGTTTCATTATTGGCTCAAAAGTAGTTTTATGCTGAATGTATCTAAAGTTATTAGCAGCTACAACCGTTTGTTTTAAAGAAGCATCTGTTTGATTTTGAGTTGGTAAAGATTTTCCTTGTATTACATCAATAATCAAAGGTTCTGAAGTTATAGTGATATACTTTTCTTGATTTGGATCAAAATAAGAAAACTCAACTTCTGGAATCTTATACTTTCCTTTATATTCAGGAACAACGGTATAAGAATCAGAAATTTTACCTAACAACCCTTTTGAATTCGTACGAACTTTTTCTTTTCGTTCTGGCGTATACACCTCTAATTCATTCGGTGTAATTATCTTCGGAATTTCGAATAATTTAATATTTCCCTTCCCGTTTACTTGAACCTCTATTTGAGTTGTTTCATTCGCTCTTAAAACATCTTTTGAAGCAGAAATACTAAAGTCATATTCTCCAACTGCTCCTGTAAAACTTTCAGGTTTTCCATCAATTGGAAGGTCTTGTACATTCACATTTCTTTTTGAAGATGCTGTAGAATAATTTACTCTCCGTGTAATTGCATTTCCGAAAAAATCTCCTCGTCCTGTTGGTACATTCACCGTAATGTCCATATCAATTGGATCTATAGATAACTTACCGGATTTTTGAGGGATTAATAATGCTTTCTTTAAAATTATAGAACGATATTTCTTCCCTTGATATTCTACGTTTTTGGCTTCTATTTTCGGCACTTTAATGTCTTGATTCCAAAATCCATTGTATTGTGGAGTTTCATTCATTCTCCAATCACTCAATCCAACTTTTTCACTAAAATATAGTTTATAAACCACGTAAATTCCTTCACCGACATATGGGCTTGTTTTAGAAACTTCTATAGTTAAATGAACGTTCTGGCTCGCTATATATGATGGGTCATTTGGATTTTCTGGAACTTCTGAAGCACTTACAACAATTACTTTTACTGTGTTAGAGGCTACTTTTTTTCCTTTGTATTCAATAGTAGCAGATGGAATTGTAAATGTTCCAACTCTTTTAGGTTTAATAATATAAATATATGCTTGTGAATAAGATGCCTTTCCATTTACCCAAGATTGATTTATGGAAGAACTTGGTCCTCCAACAACTTTAAAGTTTTTAAAATTTGGAGCTGCAAAGTTATCTGCGCCTTGTTTATTTACCACAAACTCAATTCGCAAGCGTTGGTTAACTCCCAACTTATTTTTGCTCACAGTAGTTTTTAATTCTACCTCTTGAGCAAGAACTGTCGCCATTGAAAAAAGGACGAAAAATAATATGGAAACTTTTTTAAAACCCATTCTTCAAATTTACCAATCTTTTTCTTGTTTTACTTTCTTACCTCTTTCTTTCTTAGCATTCATTTTCTCTTGAGTTTTCTTCTCTTCATTATTCATTGCTTCTAGCAATTGCTTTATTTGCTCAGGAGACAATTTTCCTGGTTGAGGCTTCTGTTCTTTCTTATCGTCTTTTTTATCTTTTTCAGGATCATCTTTCTTATCCTGATCTTTTTTATCGTCCTTATTTTCCTCTTCATCTTTCTTATCATCACCCTCTTTCTCATCATCCTTTTTATCCTTGTCCTTATTTTCCTTGTCGTCTTTATTATCCTTATTGTCTTTGTCGTCCTTCTTGTCGTCTTGGTTTTCTTGCTGATCTTTTAACATTTTTTGAGCCAAAGCCAAATTGTATCTTGTTTCATCATCTTTAGGGTTGGCTCTTAAAGAATTCTTATACGAATCAATAGCTTTTTGATACTCTTTCTCTTGAAAATGAGAATTTCCAATGTTATGCATTGAAGATGCTAGTGTCATTTTATCTTTAGACATTTTAGCAACTAATTCATATTGTGCAATTGCTTCTTTCCCTCTATTTTGTTGAGACAACGCATTTCCTAGATTATAAATAGCGGTTTCATAATCTGGATTTTTGTCAATTGCTTTTTTATAAGCAACTTCTGCATCAGCAAATTTTAATTGAGTGTATAATTCATTTCCATCACGCACAAATTTTCGCGCTTCTTTTTCAAGCGCAGCCTTATCAGCCTTGTCTTGTTGTGCAAAAATTGCCAACGGTAAAAAAAGTAATATGAATGCTATTTTTTTCATTATTTGCTAAATAGATTTAATTTCTGAATCCATTTTGTTTTCTTTTCTAGCATCAAAGTATCAATCAATAAGAACAATAAAGCAAATCCAATAAACCATTGAAATTGATCTTTGTAGTCAGAAAACTTTGTTGTTTCAAATTCACTTTTCTCTGCTTTTACTAATAAGTCTTCAACATAATCAACTGTTTTTTGAGTCTTATTCCCAACTATATATTTACCGTTTCCTGCTCCTGCAATTTCTTTAAGAGTTTCCGGATTCAATTTAGTAATGACAACTTCTCCTTTACTGTCTTTCTTATAGCCTTCTAATTCTCCTTTATACTTAATTGGTATTGGCCCTCCTTTTTCAGTTCCTACTCCAATTGTATATGTTTTTATTCCCTCTTTTGTGGCTTGGGCAATTGCACTTGAAGCATCTTCTTGATGATCTTCACCATCTGAAATGATGAATAAGAAACGATTGGTTTGTTCATCATTATTATAATATGAACTCGCCAATTTTATGGCTTCATTTATTGCTGTTCCTTGGCTAGAAACCATATCAGGATTTGCACTTTGCAAGAACATTTTTGCAGCACCATGATCTGTAGTTATCGGTAGTAATGGATACGAATTTCCTGCATAAATAATGATTCCTATTCTGTCACTTCCCAATTTATCAATAATCTTAGAAATAATTTGTTTCGCCTTTTCTAATCTGTTAGGAGCAATATCTTCTGCCAACATGCTTTTTGAAACATCTAATGCAAAAACGATATCTACACCTTGCCGCTTCACTGTTTCCATCTTTGTTCCCATCTTTGGGTTTGTAAGGGAAACGATTAAAAAGGCTAAACCAAGTAAGAAAATCGTCATTTTTAAAAAGTACTTAAAGGTTGATTTCTCTGGGCTTAACTTATCTAACAATCCTATTTTAGCAAAGTTTTTTTGGGTTCTTTTTTTCCACCAAAAAATAAGCAAAAACACCATAAACAATATTGGTATTGCTACTAAATAAATAAAATATGTTGGTTCTTCTATTTGATACATTTTTTAAAATGTGTAATTGTTAAATTGTGTAACTGGTTATTTGTTATTATTTTAATTGTGCTTTTCGCAAAGCATTTAACATATTTGATATTTTGTTAATCTGTAATCTTATTGTTAAATAATTCTCTTCATCTATGAACCCTAGTTCTTTTGAAATAATTAATTGATTTAACACTTCCATAGTTGAACTATACGATATTGTTGTAAAGTGCGCCTTATCTTTGTCCGTATTCCTTGATGTTCCTTCTGCCAAATTGGATGAAATTGAAACAGAAGCTCTTCTTAATTGGCTTATCAAGCCAAACTTTTCTTCACTTGGAAAACTTTTCGTTATTTCATAAATGTGCTTCAACAATTTTATTGACTCTTTCCAAACCTCTAATTTTTCAAACGAAAATATATACATCTCTTTTTATTGGTTAACTGTTGAATCTTGTATTTATGTGCCTTTACCCAATTAAACAATTTCACGATTCAACAATTAATTATATAAAACTTCTATAAACTGTGAATCTCAATAACATTTCTATCATTAATAATAGTCCTGCGAGCAATACTAACGAACGATATTTTTCGTCATAATTATAATATTTATACTCTTCTATTTCTGTCTTTTCTAATTTGTTGATTTCTGCATAAATCGCCTTTAACTTAGAGTTATCAGTTGCTCTGAAGTATTTCCCTCCTGTTTCTTGAGCAATATACTTCAACAATTCTTCATCAATTTCAACTTTCGCATCTTGAAAAATTAGTTTTCCACTCATGTCTTTTGCAACAGGAAATGGAGCCGTTCCATTTGTACCAATTCCAATTGTATATGTTTTTATTCCAAGTCCTTTGGCGAGTTCTGTTGCCGTTTTTGGGTCAACAAATCCTGTGTTATTTACACCATCGGTTAATAAAATAATTACTTTACTTTTTGCTTTACTTTCTTTTAATCTATTAACGGCAGAACCAAGTCCCATTCCAATGGCTGTTCCGCCATCCATTTGTCCCCAT
>Ga0307993_1000161_pt1 | contig 21867 bp, 20 predicted proteins | sample EllFjometagen260_FD_203163 | JGI IMG/M metagenome (GOLD analysis project Ga0307993, IMG submission 203163) | Marine microbial communities from Ellis Fjord, Antarctic Ocean - #260 | ecosystem: Environmental > Aquatic > Marine > Unclassified | place: Southern Ocean | collected 2014-11-02 | reverse complement strand
GCGCATAGAAGATTGGTGAAAAAGCATCATCCAGACAAATTACAGCACTTAGGAAAAGAGCATATGAAGGGTGCGGAAGAAAAATTCAGACACATACAAAAAGCATATGAGGATATACAGAAAGAAAGAGGAATGTAATTTTTATAGATGCAAATAAAAAAAACCAACATATTAGTTTTCTTTTTTTTATTCATGTCAATTACTGTAGTTTTTGGACAACAAGATCCGCATTACACCCAATACATGTATAATCAAAATATTATAAATCCTGCATATGCTGGTTCTAGAGGAACTTTAAGTTTGAGTTTATTAGGAAGGTCTCAATGGATCGGTTTTTCTGGAGCTCCAGAAACATTTACATTGGCCATCCATTCTCCTATTGGAGACAAAACAGGCTTGGGACTCTCTATTATTCATGATAAAATTGGTCCTGTAATTGAAAATAATGTATATACAGATTTTTCATATACACTTCATTTTGAAAATGAAAAAAAAATAGCATTTGGAGTAAAAGCAGGACTCACAATTTTAGATGTTAGTTCAATAAGCGGTTTAGATGCGGATGATGTTTTAAATACGCCTATTCAAAAATCTTCTCCCAATTTTGGAGCAGGAATTTTTTATTCTTCTTCTAAATTTTATGCAGGTTTTTCAATTCCAAACTTCCTTGAAACAAGGCATTTAGAATCAGGGAATAGGAGCGCAAGTACAGCGTCAGAAAAAATGCATTACTTTTTAACAACAGGTTATGTGTTTGATATTTCTGATGACGTAAAACTAAAACCATCTGCTATGGTAAAAGCAGTAATTGGAGCACCAGTTTCTGTAGATTTATCAGTAAATACATTAATTAATGATACGTTTGAACTTGGGTTAAGTTATAGGTTTGATGACTCGATAAGTGCAATTTTAGGAATAAACATATCAGACGATATGCGTATAGGATATGCGTATGATTATACAACATCTAATTTAGGACAGTTTAATTCTGGCTCACATGAAATAATGTTGTTATTTGATTTTAATAGAAAAAAATTAAAGAGTCCAAGATTCTTCTAATAATAAATAATGAAAAAAACGATTTTTTTCCCCTTAATAGGACTATTGTTTAGTTGCACATTTATAAATGCACAATTTGATAATTATAAAGTCAAAAATCTTGATGTAAATACGAAATATTCAGATTTTGGGGTTACTTATCTTGGTGATAGTACTGCAATTTACGCATCAACTAAGAAGATTGATAATACGCTCAAAAGAAAAATTTGGAAACAAAACCAACAACCTTATCTAGAGTTATATATAGGTGACCTTACCTCTAAAGGTGAGATTGATAATAGCAAAAATTTCTCACAAGTGATAAATACTAAATATCACGAATCAAACGTCACCTTTACTAGAGATAAAAAAACAGTATATTTTTCAAGAAACAATTCTATTGATGGTAGAAAAGAAAAAAAATCAAAACTAGGAAAAGATAAAGGTTGGGTGTTGATACAGTTATACAGAGCAACAGTTGCAGATAATGGAGAATGGACAGACATTACTGCAATGCCTTTTAACAATGATAATTATCAAACAGGTCATCCATCTTTAAATAAAGAAGGGAATAAATTATATTTTACTTCTGATATGCCAAACGGTTATGGACAAACAGATATTTATGTTGTAGATGTTAAAAAGGACAGTGTAACTACATACGGAGAACCACAAAATTTAGGAGGCGTAATAAACACTTCAGGAAAAGAAATGTTTCCATATATATCAGACACTAACGAACTTTATTTTTCTACTGATGGTCATTTAAATGGATATGGAAACTTAGATATTTATGTTTCAAATTTACAAGAAAATGTTTTTGAAGAAGTTGAAAACTTAGGAAGGCCAATAAATAGTAATAAAGACGATTTTACTTTTGCATATCAGTCTGGAAAGAGAACGGGACACTTCTCATCAAATAGAGATGGAGGAAAAGGAGATGATGATATTTATTCTTTTGAAGACCTGAGAAAATCACCAGAAAAAGAACCTTTAGTTTGTGCACAAGTGGCAAAAGGTGTTGTAAGAGATAAAAATAGTGGAGCTTTATTACCAAAATCAACAGTTACATTATATAAAGATGGTGAAAAAGTTGAAAGTGTTGTAGTTGGTACTGCTGCTAAATTCGAATTTCCTGTTGATTGTGAAGCGAATTATAAGGTTGTGGGAGAGAAGAGAACTTATAAAGGAGACAGTGAAGTGTTTATTACATCTAACGAAGCAGACTTAGAATTAGATTTAACTTTAAATCTTGAAGGTGATTTTGACCTTAGAGGAGCTGAATTATTAATTAGAATAGATCCAATTTACTTTGATTTAGACAAATCGTATATTCGTTTTGATGCATCATTAGAACTTGGAAATGTAATTCGAATTATGAAGAAACATCCAGGATTAATTATAGAAGTTGGATCGCATACGGATAGTCGAGCGCCTAAAAGTTATAATCAAGCGCTGTCAGTACGAAGAGCAAAGTCTACAGTTTCATACATAGTTGATAAGGGAGGCATAGATCCAAGCAGAATTTCTGCAAAAGGGTATGGAGAATCTCAACCAGTAAACAGATGTGTAGATACCATAAGATGTGCAGAAGATGAACATCAATTTAATAGAAGAACAGAGTTTGTAATAAAAACCCATAAAATCTTAGAAAAATAAAAAAAGCGCCTATTTCTAATAGGCGCTTTTTTTTATCTTAATATTTAAGAATAAATATAAAATTTAGTAATTTCGCAAACTAATTGATTAGTACGTAGATGATGAGTAAAAAATTCAGAGAATATAAGGGATTAGACCTTCCAAAAGTTGCAAATGAAACATTAGATTTTTGGGAAGAAAATTCGATTTTTGAAAAAAGTATAACTACTCGTGAAGGAAAGGAACCTTTTGTATTTTTTGAAGGGCCTCCTTCTGCAAACGGATTACCTGGAATTCACCATGTAATGGGACGATCAATAAAAGATATTTTTTGCCGTTATAAAACGTTACAAGGTTTTCAAGTAAAGCGTAAAGCAGGTTGGGATACTCATGGTTTGCCGATTGAGTTGGGTGTAGAGAAAGAGTTGGGAATTACAAAAGAAGATATTGGAAAGAAGATAAGTGTAGAGGAATACAATGACGCCTGTAGAAAAGCGGTAATGCGCTACACAGATGTATGGGAGAATTTGACCAAAACAATGGGTCATTGGGTTGACATGAAGGATCCTTATGTTACCTATCACTCTAAATATATGGAGACTGTTTGGTGGTTGTTAAAACAGATTTACAATAAAGATTTATTATACAAAGGATATACAATTCAACCATATTCTCCAAAGGCAGGTACAGGATTAAGTTCACATGAAATTAATCAGCCTGGAGCATATCAAGACGTTACAGATACAACTATAGTTGCTCAGTTTAAAGCAGTTATTGAGACACTCCCAGGTTTTTTAAAAGATAAAGAAAACGTTCATTTCTTAGCTTGGACAACCACTCCTTGGACATTGCCAAGTAATACAGCATTGACTGTTGGAAATAAAATAGAGTATATTTTAGTTAAAACATTTAATCAATATACTTTTGAATCGGCTAATTTAATTTTAGCAAAAGCACTTGTAGGAAAACAATTTGGAAAAAAATATTTCAAAGTTGATTCTGAAGATGAAATGGATGCTTATGTAGCAAATGACAAGAAAATTCCATTTTTTATTCAAAACGAATTTAAAGGTTCAGATTTAGTTGGTATAAAATACGAGCAATTGTTGCCGTATGTACTTCCGTATGAAAATGCAGAAAATGCATTTAGAGTGATTGCTGGAGATTTTGTTACTACTGAAGATGGAACAGGAATCGTTCATACAGCCCCTACTTTTGGTGCTGATGATGCTTTAGTTGCAAAACAAGCAGTTCCAGAAGTTCCACCAATGTTGGTGATGGATGAAAATGAAAATCTAGTTCCGTTGGTTGACTTGCAAGGTAGATTTACCAAGCATATGGGTGAGTTTGCAGGAAAATATGTGAAGAACGAATATTATGCGGATGGTGAAGCGCCGGAGAAATCTATTGATGTAGAAATTGCAATCAAATTAAAAGAAGAAAATAAAGCATTTCACGTAGAAAAATATAAGCATAGTTATCCTCATTGTTGGCGAACAGATAAACCGATTTTATATTATCCTTTAGATTCTTGGTTTATTAAAGTTACTGAGAAACGTGATAGAATGTTCGAGTTGAATAAACAGATTAACTGGAAACCAAAATCGACTGGAGAAGGGCGTTTTGGAAATTGGTTAAAAAACGCGAATGACTGGAACTTATCAAGATCACGTTATTGGGGAATACCATTACCAATTTGGAGAACTGAAGATGGAACCGAAGAAATTATTATTGGTTCGGTAGAAGAATTGAAGGATAAAATGAAACAAGCCGTTGCTTCTGGAATCATGGATAAAGATATTTTTCCTGAATTTGAAGTTGGGAATATGAGTGATGAAAACTATGATAAAATAGATTTACATAAAAACATTGTGGATCAAATAGTTTTAGAATCACCCTCTGGAAAACCGATGCATCGTGAAGCTGACTTGATTGATGTTTGGTTTGATTCAGGGTCAATGCCTTATGCGCAATGGCACTATCCGTTTGAAAATAAAGAATTAATTGATGATAATAAATCCTTTCCTGCCGATTTTATTGCCGAAGGTGTAGATCAAACTAGAGGATGGTTTTATACACAACATGCAATAGCAACATTGGTTTTTGATTCAATGGCGTATAAAAATGTTGTGTCAAATGGACTTGTTTTAGATAAGCATGGGAAGAAAATGTCCAAACGATTAGGTAATGGAGTCGACCCTTTTGAAACGATGGGTAAATATGGTCCAGATGCGACGCGTTGGTATATGATTTCTAATGCCAATCCTTGGGATAATTTAAAATTTGATGTTGATGGAATTGATGAGGTGCGTCGTAAGTTCTTCGGAACACTTTACAACACATATTCATTCTTTTCTTTATATGCCAATATTGATAGTTTCAACTATTCTGAAGATAATATTGCTATTGAAAAACGACCAGAAATTGATCAATGGATTTTATCAGAATTAAACACATTAATAAAACACGTTGAAGAATCATTTGATGATTTTGAACCAACAAAAGCAGCACGTGCAATTCAGAATTTTGTTACCGAAAACTTGAGCAACTGGTATGTGCGTTTAAGTAGAAGACGTTTTTGGAAAGGAGACTATCAACAAGATAAAATATCAGCATATCAAACATTATATACTTGTATGTTGACTGTTGCAAAGTTAGGATCTCCAATCGCACCTTTCTTTATGGACAATTTATATAAAGATTTAACTGCAGTTTCTGGAAAAGGTTTAGAGTCAGTGCATTTAGAAGATTTTCCAAAATATAACTTGGCAACTATAGATGTTGATTTAGAAAGAAAAATGCAAAAAGCACAGAAGATTTCTTCTATGGTTTTATCATTGCGTAAAAAGGAAATGATAAAAGTTCGTCAACCGTTGCAAAGAGTTATGATTCCTGTTTTAGATGCTCAGGATAGAGAGGATATTTTAGCAATCCAAGACTTAATAATATCTGAAGTGAATGTAAAAGAAATAGAACTTTTAGACGATGCTTCTGATATACTTGTTAAAAATATCAAACCTAATTTTAAAGTGCTAGGGCCTAAGTTTGGTAAAGATATGCGCTTGGTTGGTGCTGAAATTCAAAAGTTCACACAAGAAGATATTAACAAAATTGAAAAAGAAGGAGAAATAGATGTAAAAATTAACGATAATTTTGTAAAATTGTCTATAAATGAAGTAGAAATTTCTTCACAAGATATTGAAGGTTGGCTAGTTGCTAATCAAGGGAATTTAACGGTTGCTTTAGATATAAATATTACTGACGCCCTACGTAAAGAGGGGAATGCGCGCGAATTGATAAATAGAGTTCAAAACTTACGTAAAGATTCAGGATTTGAAGTGACAGATAAGATTAAATTGAGTATTGAGAAAAATTCAATTTTAGAAGAAGCTGTTAAGGCGAATGAAGAGTATATTAAAAATGAAACATTAACAAATGATTTAGTATTTGTTGATAGTATAAAAAATGGCGTAGAAATTGATTTTGATACTATTGAAACAAAAATATTAATTGAAAAAAATTAGAAAACATGGAAGCAAGTCCACAAAAATATTCAGATAAAGATTTACAAGAATTCAGAGAAATTATTTTAGCTAAAATAGCATATGCACAAGAAGATTTAGACTTGTTGAAAGGTGCTTTTAAAAATGACAGAAATAATGGAACTGAAGACACTTCACCAACGTTTAAAGGATTTGAAGAAGGATCAGAGACGATGAGTAAAGAAGCAAATGTTCAGTTAGCAATACGTCAAGAAAAATTTATTAGAGATTTGAATAATGCGATATTGAGAATTGAAAATAAAACATACGGAATTTGCCGTGTTACGGGTAAATTAATTCAAAAAGAGCGTTTAAAATTAGTTCCACATGCTACTTTGAGTATTGAGGCCAAGAATATGCAATCGTAAAACAACATTCAATTGAGAAAATACATTCTTGTAATTTTTATTGTTTTATTGATAGATCAACTTGTAAAAATCTATATCAAAACTCATTTTTACTACGGAGAAACTCTTCATGTTTTTGGATTAGATTGGGCGAGACTGCATTTTGTTGAAAATAACGGAATGGCTTGGGGATTTGAGTTTGGCGGTAGAACAGGCAAGTTGTTTTTGACATTATTTAGACTTGTGGCAATTACAGGAATTGGATATTGGTTGGTTTCTACGATTAAAAATAGTGGACCAAAATTATTAGCCTTTGCAATCGCACTTATTTTTGCTGGCGCCTTTGGAAATATTATTGATTCTACCTTTTATGGATTAATATTTGATACTCCTGGAGGAACTAACTTAGCCATGTTATTTGCAGAAGATACTTACGGAAGTTTGTTTCACGGAAAAGTAGTTGACATGTTTTATTTTCCTTTTATTCAAAACGCTGTTTTTCCATCTTGGATCCCTTTTATTGGTGGAGATACTTTTACATTTTTCAATGCAATTTTTAACGTAGCCGATTTTGCTATCTCTTGTGGTGTTGGAATATTAATTGTATTTAACAAAAGAGTTTTTCCTAATGAAAAACAAATCACACCTTCTGAAAATTTAGATTCTTCAAATATATAATTACATAATATTTTGCATAAATTCGTACTATGCAAAACCCTTCATTGGAAATACAAGTTAAAACCCTTCCTTCAAGTCCTGGAGTCTATCAATATTATGATAAGGATGAGAAAATTTTGTATGTAGGTAAAGCAAAAAATCTTAAGAAACGAGTTGCATCTTATTTTAATAAAACCCATGATAATGGGAAAACAAGAGTGCTTGTAAAAAAAATTGTAAGTATAAAGCATATAGTTGTTGATACAGAGACAGATGCTTTATTATTAGAAAACAATCTTATAAAAAAATATCAGCCAAGATATAATGTCATGTTAAAAGATGATAAAACATATCCGTGGATTTGTATTAAGAAAGAACGATTTCCGAGAATATTTTTAACAAGAAATGTCATTAAAGACGGTTCAGAATATTTTGGACCTTATACTTCCGTTCGAACGGTTAGATCGTTAATTGATTTAATTAAAGAGCTATATCAATTAAGAACATGTAATTTCTTTTTAAGCGAAAGTAATATTGAAATCGGAAAATACAAAAAGTGTTTAGAATTTCATTTAGGCAATTGTAAAGCGCCATGTGAAGGACTGCAAACAGAAGAAGACTACAATCAAGACATAAAGGCTATTCGGCAAATTATTAAAGGCGATTTTAAGAATGCTATGGAATCTTTTAAAGGTTTAATGCAATTTTATGCACATCAAATGGAATTTGAAGAAGCGCAAAAAATAAAAGATAAGATTGAGAATTTAGCGAACTATCAAGTCAAGTCTACAGTTGTAAACTCTTCAATTACCAATGTAGATGTGTTCTCTATTATATCTGATGAAAGTTATGGATATGTCAATTTTTTTAAGATAATGAATGGAGCTATTATTCAGTCACATACCTCTGAAATTAAGAAAAAGTTAGACGAAACAGATAAAAATTTATTAGAATTGGCAATTATTGAAATTCGCCAAAGATTTCATTCGCAGTCAAAAGAAATTTACACACCATTTACAGTAAACCTTGGTGATGAAATAAAAGTAACAGTCCCAAAATTGGGAGATAAGAAAAGAATTGTTGATTTATCTTTAAGGAATGCAAAATATTTCCGACAAGAACAGTTCAAGCAAATTAAAATTGTTGATCCAGATCGTCATGTAAAACGAATTATGACTCAAATGCAAAAAGATTTAAGATTACAACAAGAGCCTCGACATATAGAATGTTTTGATAATTCAAACATTCAAGGGACGCTTCCAGTTGCTGCTTGTGTTGTTTTTAAGAACGGAAAACCAAGCAAAAAGGAATATCGTAATTTTAATATTAAAACGGTTGATGGACCAGATGATTTTGCTTCAATGGAAGAGGTGGTTTACAGGCGCTATAAGCGCTTAGTTCAAGAAGGCGAGCCGTTACCTCAATTAATTGTAGTTGATGGCGGAAAAGGGCAATTATCATCAGCATTGAAGAGTTTAGATATTTTAGGCTTACGAAATAAAATAGCCATTATAGGTATCGCAAAAAGATTGGAAGAAATTTATTATCCGAATGATTCCATTCCTTTATATTTGGATAAGAAATCTGAAACGTTGAAAATTATTCAGCAATTAAGGAACGAAGCGCATCGTTTTGGGATAACACATCATAGAAATAAAAGAAGTAAAGCAGCAATTCAAACTGAGTTAGAGCAAATTCCAGGTATTGGTCAGCAAACAATTGTAACATTACTTCAACATTTTCGTTCTACTAAAAGAGTCGTTGAGGCATCAAAAAAAGAATTAGTAGAAGTTATTGGTGAATCTCGCGCAACCAAATTGTATAATTACTATCATAGTAATAAGAACCCCTAACCAAACTGAATGAAGAAACATTTATTTTTATCATTATTATTAATCACCCCTTTTTTGTTTTCGCAAGAAAATGATACGATAAAAAAGGATGTTAAAGTAGGTTTAGTCCTCTCTGGAGGTGGAGCAAAAGGCTTTGCTCATATTGGAATTTTAAAAGTTTTAGAAGAAGCAGGAGTTCGAGTAGATTATATTGGAGGCACAAGTATGGGAGCAATTGTTGGTTCAATGTATGCGTCAGGTTATACTGCTAAAGAAATAGATTTTTTAATGAGAACTTTTGATTTTGAAGATTTACTACAAGATGAAATGCCAAGAAAATCAAAACCTTTTTATGAAAAGCAGAATGGAGAAAAATACGCACTAACTTTTCCGTTACAAAAAGGAAAAATAGGAATTCCAAAAGCCTTTTCTAAAGGTCAAAATATCCTGAATTTAACTACTGATTTATTACAGCATGTTGACACTATAAAAGATTTCAATAAACTTCCAATTCCTTTTTTATGTATTGCTACAAATTTGGAAAACGGAGAGCAAGAGCTTTTAAATAGCGGTTTTTTGCCAAAGGCTGTTCAAGCAAGTGCTGCTTTTCCAACACTTTTAGAGCCTGTAGAAATTGACGGTAAAGCATTGATAGATGGCGGAATTGTAAATAATTTTCCAGTGTTTGAAGTGAAAAATATGGGAGCGGATATTATTATTGGAGTAGATCTAAAAAGTGATTTTTATAAAGAAGATGAATTAAACTCTGCACTTAAAATAATTAATCAGATTATCAATTTTCAAATGTATAAAGATCATGATGATCGTGTAGAAGTGACAGATGTTTATATGCATCCAAACGTGAATGATTATGAGGTGACATCATTTGATAAATTGGAGGAAATTGTAAAAATAGGAGAAGATATTGCTCGATTAAATTTTGATAAATTTAAAGAAATTGCTCGCCAGCAAAACTTTAAAAGAGAACCGATTTATAGAAAAGAGAAACCTCAAAAAATTGTAGTAAAAACCATTGAAATAGAAGGGATTAAAGATTATACTAGAACGTATGTAAAAGGGAAAATGCAGTTGTATAAAAAGGATACGTTGAATTATCAAGAATTTATAGAAGGTGTAAATAACCTTTCTGCAACTGGAAATTTTTCAAATATTCAATATAATATAAAAGAAGAATCTGATGGAAGCATCATAAAGTTGAAGTTAAAACAAAATGAAATTTCTACGTATGTAAAGTTTGCTGCACATTACGATAACTTATATAAAACAGGTGTGTTGGCTAATATTACTGCCAAACATATTTTAGGTAAAAACGATATTTTTTCGGCAGATTTAATCTTAGGAGACAACCTTAGATATAACCTAGATTACTTTATAGATAAAGGTTCTTATTGGAGTTTCGGTTTGAAATCTAGATACAATACTTTTAAAACCGATTTTGATGTTCCAGAAGACAACTATGATTTTAGTGTAGATAGATTGGATGTTAATTACGTAGATTTTACAAATCAATTGTATTTTCAAACAGTGTTTAATAGGAGATTTGCGCTAGGCGTTGGTGTAGAGCATAAACATATAAGTGCGTATACAAGAACTGTTGCAATGAACCCAAATCAACCAAAGACATATTTTGATAAATCAGATTATGGAAATGTGATTTCCTATATCAAATTTGATAGTTATGATAAAAAACATTTTCAAAAAGAAGGGTTTTTAGTCGATATAGATTTTAGATGGTATTTGTTCTCGTCTGACTATAATGAAAATTTCAATTCTTTTTCACAACTTAGAGGAAAGTTTGGGTATGCTCATACATTTTTTGATAAACTAACAGCACATTTTATTTCAGAAGCAGGAATCACTATTGGAGATAATAATAATGAAATACTTAACTATAGTTTAGGGGGTTATGGTGAAAATTATATCAATACTTTTATTCCACATTATGGTTATGAATTTGCATCATTGAGAGGAGGTGGTTTTTTACGTTCTGAACTTACAATGCGTTATGAGTTTATAGAAAATCACTACTTAATATCTACTGCAAATGCAGCTCGTGTAGAAAATGATATATTTAATGATGGACGAATTTTCGAAAACACAAAATTGGGTTATGGTGTTGGTTATGGATTTGACTCATTCCTTGGACCAATAGAGCTTAATTACACTTGGTCACCAGAGATTAAAGAAAATTACTGGTATTTTAATTTAGGATATTGGTTTTAGCAAAAGGGTGTTTTCCCCGTACACTTTCTTAAATTTAAAATCTATATTGATAATATATACATTCTTCAGGAGCAACTACTAATCCTAAAATGTAAATCTAGAATGGCTACATATTGTTAATACTGTTCCTGCAGAAGTAGAAAATACAACTTATGAATACAATCATTCAAATGGAATACCTATGAAAATTCACCCAAAAGTAATGCGCCTAACGTATCAACTCCTTATAATTAATATAATTTTCCTATTCACATCATGTTCTACATTAAAACCAAATTATGAACATGTTGCCAAAGTAATTATAGAGAATGAACTAATAAGTAAATCAACCTATATTGAAGGTAAGGAAGAAGTCTATTTAGATTTTAATTTGAATAGTTCTTTTGAGGCATTTTTTAAAGAAAACACTGCTGATCCCCTGTTACAATGGTTATCAGAAGAAGAGGTTCAAATGTTTTTTGATGAGAATGAAGTAGATTTTTTTCTAAAACAATTAGAAAGAAACACAATAAATTTTTCAAAATTTATACTTCCTAAAAATTTAATTTTAAATAATACTTTAAAAGAAAAAGAGAGTATTAATGGACATGGATTGAAATCTGCAAATTATTATTCGAGAGATAGGCTCTTTTTATCTAGCCCAGTAATTTCACAAAACGGGAATTATGCTTTAATATTTTATTCTATTGGAACTATAGATTCTATGTCTGGAGGCATTCGTATTTATAAAAAAAGAGATGGTGTTTGGAGGTTTTATAAAGAAATTAATTATTGGATTTCATAAATAAACATAAAAAAAACCCAATTGCATTGCAATTGGGTTTTTCTCTTCTTTGATATTGTGTAACGCTTTACTTATCATTTTGTTTATCAAAACGATATTGTAAATATTGGTAAGCATCACGAGGCAAAATTTTGATCCACTTTTTGTACTTTAAAAACCATCTAACTTGTATAGATGGATACCCTTGTTTAAGGTATGAAGCAATAAAAGGATGCACATTTAGCATCACTTTTTTATACTTTTTAAAACTCATAACTTTATCAAGTTCACTTTCGATTTTATCAATAAGTACTATTGGCGCTTCTACTTCTCCGTTTTTATTTGGGTTTGGTTCTCTCGTTTTAATAACCATTTCTGGTCTTACTCTTTGACGAGTTATTTGAATCAATCCAAATTTACTTGGAGGTAAAATTTTGTGCTTAGTACGGTCAAAAGCCATTTCTTTTCTTAAATGGTCAAATAGTTTTTGTCTATCTTCTGACTTGTGCATATCGATAAAATCAACAACTATAATTCCTCCCATATCACGTAACTGTAACTGTCTAGCAACTTCTGTTGCCGAAATTAAGTTTACTTCAAGGGCAGTATCGGATTGTGATTTGGCTTTGTTTGAACGGTTACCGCTATTTACATCTATTACATGTAATGCTTCAGTATGTTCAATAACCAAATAGGCTCCTTTACTCATAGAAACAGTTTTTCCGAAAGATGTTTTGATTTGGCGTTCGATGCCATATTTCTCAAAAATCGGAATACTTGATTTATGTAGTTTCACAATAGATTCTTTTGATGGCGCTATTTCTGCTAAATAGTCTTTAATCTCTTCACCAAGAGATTCGTCATCAACTATAATGTTGGTGAAAGAATCGTTAAATACATCTCTTAAAATAGAAGATGCTCTGTTTAATTCACTTAAAACTTTTGTAGGTGCTTGTGCTCTTTTTATCTGTTTGCACATGTTCACCCATCTTTCTAATGAGTTTTGTAAATCTTTGTCTAAATCTGCTACTTTCTTGTTCTGTGCAACAGTTCTAACAATGACTCCAAAATTCTTAGGTTTAATGCTTTTCATTAAACGTTTTAATCTGTCTTTCTCTTTTGGATCGTCTATCTTTTGAGATACCGAAATACGGTTAGAGAAAGGAACTAAAACTAAAAATCTACCAGCAATTGAGAGCTCAGCATTTAGCCGAGGTCCTTTGGTAGAAATTGGTTCCTTTACAATTTGAACCAATAATTCTTGTCCTGTTTTAAGTACATCATTAATGTTTCCATTCTTGTCAATATCTTTTTCAAAATGGAAATTTTTTAAAGTGAAATCTGTTTGTTTGCCTGTGTTTACTTCCTTAATGAATTTAGAAAGCGATAATAACTGTGCACCTAAATCATGATAATGTAAAAAGCCATCTTTTTGATAGCCTACATTTACAAATGCTGCATTTAATCCAGTTAGCGTTTTTCCTATTTTTGATAGGAAAACATCTCCAACTGAGATCTTGTTGTCATTAGTCTCCTTGTTTAATTCAGTAAGTCTACCATCCCTTAATAAGGCGAAATCAATATCAGAGGAACCGGATCTTATAATTAGTTCTGTCTTCACTCCGAGTTTGTTTTATATCTATATAATAAAATATAGATTGGTTTATAAATTTCACAGGTTTTTAATCTGTAGAAACTTTAATGTTTTTAAAGTTTCATTTTCAAAGAACGTTTGTTTTTTCAAAAGAAAAAGTAAGTTAAAACTTACTTCTTCTTGTGTCTGTTTGCTCTAGCTCTTTTTTTACGCTTGTGCGTAGAAATCTTAGCTCTTTTTCTTTTTTTACCACTTGGCATAATAATACGGTGTTTTAAATTGTTATAATGCTATAATTATTTTACAGCAACTTTACTTTTCACTCCTTCTACAAACACTTTTGCTGGCTTGAAAGACGGTATGTTGTGAGCAGGAATTTTGATTGTTGTATTCTTAGAAATATTTCTTCCAGTTTTTTCAGCTCTTTTCTTGATGATAAAACTTCCAAATCCTCTTAGATATACGTTTTCACCTTTTTCTAAAGAATCCTTCACATCGTTCATAAACGCTTCTACTGTTGCTAGAACATCACCTTTTTCAATCCCTGATTTTTCCGAAATACTTGATACGATTTCTGCTTTTGTCATTTTTATATGTGTTTATATATTGGGTTTTATTTTAAAGGTTGCAAATATATATATAATAAATTCAACTTCAAAAGGTTAAATGGTTAAAATTTAAAAGGATAAAAGTTATTCCTTGAGGTATTTATTAATGTATTTTTGCTAAACACAAATTTTACAATGACATTTTCTAACATTCTCATAAAGTGGTATTTACAAAATAAGAGAGATATGCCATGGAGAAATACGACCAATCCTTATTATATATGGTTATCTGAAATTATTTTGCAACAAACAAGAGTTGAACAAGGAACAGCATATTATTTAAAATTTGTCGAAATTTTTCCAACTGTTTATGATTTAGCGAGTGCGAAAGAAAGTGAAGTTTTGAAATTGTGGCAAGGCTTGGGCTATTACTCTAGAGCTAGAAATTTACATTTCTCAGCAAATTATATTGTAAATGAACTAAAGGGTCAATTTCCATCTACTTATAATGACATATTGAAATTAAAAGGTGTTGGTGATTATACTGCATCAGCGATAGCGTCAATTTGTTATGATGAGCCTACAGCGGTGGTTGATGGCAATGTATATCGAGTTTTATCACGTTTTTTTGGTATCGACACTCCAATTAATTCTACTAAAGGAATTAAATATTTTAAAGAATTAGCGCAAGAACTTATAGATGTTGATAATGCAGCAACACACAATCAAGCAATAATGGAGTTTGGCGCAAGAATGTGTAAGCCTCAAAATCCAGATTGTGAAATTTGCCCTTTAAATGATAAGTGTATTGCACTTCAGCAAAAGAAAATTAAAAGTTTGCCAGTAAAAGAGAAGAAGATTAAAATTAGAAAACGGTTCTTTAATTATCTTGTTCTTGTTTCATCAGATGAAAAAACAATATTAAACCTAAGAGAAGGAAAAGGCATTTGGCAAGGGTTATATGAATTCCCTTTAGTTGAATCAGAAAAAACAATTGATAAAGATGAATTGCGAGAGGATGAATTATTCAAAAAAATAGTAGGAAACACTGCTTTTGAATTAGATCTCTACAACAATCAAGAGAAAATACACAAGCTATCACATCAACATTTATATACTCGTTTTTGGATTTTGAAAGTAGCTGAAAATGAGTTGACAACTATTAATTGGAAACAGATAAATAGTTTTCCAGTACCCATATTAATTCATAATTTTGTAGAAGAATTAAAACGAACAATTATTTTTAGTATTTTTGATAAAAAATAAATAAATTATGGCTGGAACTTTAAATAAAGTAATGTTAATTGGACATTTGGGTGATGAAGTAAAAATGCATTATTTTGATGATAAGAACTCTATTGGACGTTTTCCTATCGCAACTAATGAATCATATACCAATAAAAAAACTGGAGAAAAAGTGACTACAACAGAGTGGCATAATCTAGTAGTGAGAAATAAATTGGCAGAGATATGTGAAAAATATTTAACCAAAGGAGATAAAATTTATTGTGAAGGGCGTATTAAAACACGTCAATGGGAAGGTGAAGATGGAGCGAAAAGATATTCTACAGAAATTCATGTAGTTGATATGACTTTTTTAACCACCAAAAGAGATTTAGACTCTAAGCCTACTCAAGCTTCATCTCAGCAAACAGGTCAAAAAGGTGTAGCTGAGCCTGAGACAATAGAAAATGATGATTTACCATTTTAAGTTTAATTTAATTAAGAAATAATTGGATCCAGAACCCTCGAGTTTTATGTACATTTCATTAGCAATTTTCAACAAAATATTTTTGTTAAGGTTCGCTATCTTATTAATACTTTTAGTTTGCTCTGCTTTTATTTCGGGAACAGAAATCGCTTTCTTTTCATTATCTCGAACAGAAATTGATGAAGCAAAAGAGTCTGACTCAAATAAGCAAAAAGCAGTTGTAAAACTATTAGAAAAGCCCAGAAAATTACTAGCCACAATTTTAATTTCCAATAATTTCATTAATATTTTAATCGTATTAATATTTGCATTTATTGGTGAAGAATTATTTACTGGAATCGCAAATGTGTATTTAAAATTCTCAATTGAAGTGGGGCTCGTTACATTTCTTATACTCTTCTTTGGTGAAGTTATTCCAAAGGTTTACGCTGCAAGAAATGCTATGAAATTTGCAACTCTTATGGTTATTCCGATATCTTTTTTAAATAAATTATTGACGATTCCAAGTTATGTTTTAATGAGTCTTACCAACCTTGTAGAGGGAAGGTTTGGTCAAAAAAATTCAAAATTTTCTATTGAAAAACTATCTCAAGCATTAGAATTAACTTCAAATGATGCAACAACGGATGATGAACAGAAAATTTTAGAAGGAATTGTAAAGTTTGGGAATACAGAAACAGAACAAATCATGAAGCCTCGAATTGATGTGTTTGCAATTTCTGATGAAGAGAGTTATAAAAACGTAATTGCTCTAATTATAAAAAACGGTTTTTCTAGAAACCCTATTTTTCATAAATCTATAGATAAAATCGTAGGAATATTATATGCTAAAGATTTACTTCCGCATTTAGATAAACCTGATTTTGAATGGCAAAAATTAATGAGAGAACCATTTTTTGTGCCTGAAAACAAAAAATTAGATGACCTTTTAAAAGAATTTCAAGAGAAAAAAAACCATCTTGCTATTGTAGTTGATGAATATGGAGGAACTAGCGGTATAGTTACGTTAGAAGATGTTATCGAAGAAATTGTTGGAGATATTTCAGACGAATTTGACGAAGATGATGTGTCGTATTCTAAAATTGATACTAACAATTATGTCTTTGAAGGAAAAACGTCAATAAAAGATTTTTCTAAAGTTATAAAAGTAGATGAAGATTTGTTTGAACAAGAAAAAGGAGAGACAGAGACTCTAGCAGGATTGTTATTAGAGATTTCTGGAAAATTTCCTAAAACTAAAGAACTAATAAAGTTCAAGCACCTTACGTTTAAGATTGAAGTAATTGATCAACGACGCTTAAAACAAGTTAAGGTAACAATTAACCCTATAATTAATGAAAGTTAAAAACGGACTATTTCTTTTAATACCTTTTATTTTCTTGTCTTGTAGTGATGCTGTTTTGCCTAAGCCAAAAGCATTTTTAAGATTAGATTATCCTGAAGCAACATACCAAAAAGTTGTAAGTGGCTGTCCATACTCATTTCAAGTTTCTCAAGAATCTGTTTTAGATTTTGAGAATAATTGTTGGCTAAAAATTCATTATCCATCAATGAATGCAACTGTACATGTAACTTATAGAGAAGTGAATAATGATCTTGAAGATGTTTTAAGAGAAGTAGAGAAACTCACTTTTGAACATACCGTAAAAGCAGACGGAATAGGGATTGGTCAGCCGTTTGAGAATAAACTATCTAATGTGTATGGTAAAATTATTAGTGTTGAGGGAAATGTGGCCTCTAACCTTCAATTTCATGTAACGGATAGTGTTAAAAATGTTTTATACGGCTCTCTTTATTTTAATGTAAAACCAAATTATGATTCAATTCTTCCTTCGGTTAAGCATATAGAAAAAGATATTAAGAATTTAATGGAAAGTGTTGAGTGGAAAAATTAATCTGCCTTCTTACTTTCTAAAAGCAAATAAAATTGAACACTAAATAATAAAATTCCAAAAAGTAGATGAATTGCCTGAGTTCCTAAAGGAAAATCTACATAATACATTAATATTCCACTAAGAATTTCTATACCCAAAAGACCTAATATCCAATTTACTTTGTTGTATCCTAATTTTAATTTTTCATTCTGATAAAACAACCAAAAGTTGATTAAAACGATAGCGACTGTAAATGACCTATGAATATAAAACTTAAGTTCTGGAGCTAATAAACTTAATTGTTTATTTTCAAAACCTAGCAGTTTTACTTGCTCATCTACATATTGCCTTACTTGTGTTCCAAGAGCAATTTGAATGAGTGAAAATAGTGCTGCAATCCAAAGCATACTAGTGAAAATAGGATTACTTTTTTTTGTAGTATATCTGTGTTTATTAACAATGTGGTGAAGAGTTAATAGTATAGCGACAATCACTAATCCAACAACCATATGTACTGTAATTATTGATGGCTTTAAAACGGTATCTACAACCGTTTTTCCTAACCAAGCCTCAAAAAGCATTAGCAAGAAAGCAATAAATGATAGCGTAGGAATCCATTTATTCTCTTTCCAAAATTTAGCAGAAACAACAACTAAAAAAAGAAAGAAAAATCCGGATAATACTGAAGCCAATCGGTTTATATATTCTGTCCAAGTATGATATACATTGAATTTCGCGTAACTATGTTTTTTATAGGGACTCCAATTTTCTTTTTCAAATTTTAATGAGGATTTAAAATCACTTTGAGCCACAAGAAGACCTTCGTCTTTTATGATCACTATTCCGTTTTTATATTCATAATCTGGAGACCATAACAACTGAGATTCATCAGTTGGAGGTATAAGGTACCCAAAACATTTTGGCCAATCAGGACATCCCATTCCAGAACCTGTCATTCTAACAATAGAGCCTGCAAGAAAAATAAGGTATAACGAGATTAAGGTTAATTTTACAATTCTAGGAAAATGTTTTTTCATTAAAAAGATTTTTACAAATATAATTCAATCAAACAAAAAAGGCTTCCAAATTTTGGAAGCCTTTTTAAAAATGTTATAAGAGATATTACTTAACTTCTTCTACAACTTCTACAACTTCACCTGCTTTTTCAGCAGCGTGCTTTGCATCACATTTTACTTTACACTCAGCAGTTTTAGCAGCACATTCTGCACAATCTACTACAGTACATTCTTCAGAACATTTTTTAGCACAAGAATGACTAGGAACTGCTGCTTCTGCTGTTTCTACTACTTCTACCGCTTCTACTGTTGCTTCTGCTTCTGCATCACAATTAGTATAACAATAACCTCCAATTGCAATAACAGCTACAAGTGCAATAACTAAAACTTTTTTTGATATTTTCATAATTATATAATATTAGGTTGATTTTAACACAAATATACAAGAATATATTTGTTAACCTTAAATAAAATAAATTATTTAATAGTCTTTATATCAGTAACTTTGTATAATTCACCACCTGCAATGCCTGTAATATTCTTAACAATTTCTTCTGATGAAATTATAGTATTGTCAAATGTTATCTTCCCTATTTTATTTTCAAAATCAACTTTAGATACCGTAACGCCTTCAAGTTTGTGAATTTTTGATTCAATTAGTTTCGCACAGCCAATTTCACAAGTCATACCTTCAATGGCAACCTCAATATTTTGAATTCCTTTTTCTACACCTGAAACTTTAGTTGCTGTTTTCACATCATTTTTACAAGAAATTATAGATAAGAGAATAGTTAACGCAATTAGATATTTAAATTTTTTCATAATAGTATTATTTATGAAACAAAATTACATAGAATACTAGTGTTTTCCGAATAAATTATAAGACTTTTGTGTATTCTAAATTATTTAAATGACAAATAATCAGCAAAAATGGTTCTATTTAATCGTACTCTCTCTTATTTGGGGGAGTTCATTTATACTTATAAAAAAAGGGCTTATTGGTTTATCACCTGTAGAATTAGGTGCATTGCGTATTATTTTCACAGGATTTTTCCTTTTTATTTTTGGGTTTAATAGTATTAGAACAATTGAAAAAAAGAATTGGAAATGGATGATAATTTCAGGTTTTTTAGGATCTTTTTTTCCATCATTTTTATTTGCATTTGCAGAAACCGAAGTTGATAGCGGAGTTGTATCAATATTGAACTCATTAGTGCCGCTTAATACTATTTTATTTGGACTAGCAGTTTTTAAAATTACGTCTACCAAACGACAAGTTTTTGGTGTTATTATTGGTTTTATAGGTACTGCATTATTAATAGCCAATGGCGCTAAACTCAATCCAAATCAAAATTACCTGTATGCTGGTTTTGTGATTTTAGCAACAGTAATGTATGCGATGAATGTAAATATTATTAAAAAATATTTACAAAACGAGAAACCAATGGCAATAGCAGTAGGTAATTTTTCTGTAATAATCATTCCAGCGATAATAGTGTTATTGTTTACAGATTTCTTCTCCCAAACCATTTATAATACAGAAACAATAACATCCTCTATTTTATACATTGTTTTATTAGCGCTATTTGGCACTGCTTTAGCCAAAGTTTTATTTAATAAATTGGTTCAAATAGCTTCTCCAGTTTTTGCTTCATCTGTTACTTATCTAATGACTTTAGTTGCAGTTTTATGGGGATCTATGGATGGAGAGAAAATAAGCGCGATGCAATTTGTCGGAGCAATTATTATTTTACTCGGTGTTTACTTGGCGAATAAAAAAAAGATGAATTAACTATCTGAGAAATAGTAGTTTTTAAAATTTGTATTGACTTTGTCATTTCAAAAAAAAGGAATATATTTGCACCCGCCTTTCGCGAGATAGGCTTAATTATTAACAAGCGAAATTTAAATTTAATCGTATGTACGCAATTGTAGAGATAGCAGGGCAGCAATTTAAAGTAGCAAAAGATCAAAAGGTATTCGTTCACCGTTTACAAGGAGAAGAAGGTTCAAATGTAACATTTGACAACGTTCTTTTAGTAGATAATGGATCAGTAACTATTGGCGCCCCAGCTATAGAAGGAGCAGCAGTGACTGCCAAAATCTTAAATCACTTAAAAGGTGATAAGGTAATCGTTTTCAAAAAGAAACGTAGAAAAGGATATAGAGTAAAGAACGGTCATAGACAGTCTTTAACTCAAATCCAAATTGAAAATATTGCAGCATCTGGTGCAAAGAAAGCAGCGCCTAAAGCAGAAGCAGTAAAAACATCAGCGCCTAAAGTTGAAGCAGTAGCTCAAGACTTTAGTAAAATGACTGTTGCTGAATTGAAAAATTTAGCAAAAGCAAAAGGAATTTCAGGGATTTCTTCAATGAAGAAAGCTGATTTAATCGCTGCATTAAGTTAATTAACACTAAAACCGTAATAAAATGGCACATAAAAAAGGAGTCGGAAGTTCGAAAAATGGTAGAGAATCACATTCGAAACGTTTAGGAGTTAAGATTTTTGGAGGGCAAGCTGCAATTGCAGGTAATATAATTATCCGTCAAAGAGGTACTACACATAATCCAGGTGAAAATGTATATATGGGAAAAGACCATACATTACATGCTAGAGTCGATGGTCTTGTGAAGTTTACAAAGAAAAGAGATGATAGATCATATGTTTCTATAGTTCCTTTTGAAGCTTAAGAAATCTATTTTTTTAAAATAAGTTAAACTCCCAAACGAAAGTTTGGGAGTTTTTTTATACCTATTTCGTACATTTGTTTTATGATGTATTTTTTATACAATTTAATTGTTTTTCTTGCTGGTTTGTTTCTTCAAATCACAGCGCTGTTTAATAAAAAAATTAAACTTTTTGTTGATGGAAGAAAAGAGACATTCCAAAAGTTATCTAACACTATTTCTAATACTGATAAAGTAGTTTGGATTCACTGTGCTTCTTTAGGTGAGTTTGAGCAAGGAAGACCTATTGTAGAAAAAATCAGAAAAGAATATAGTAATCATAAAATTGTTTTAACCTTTTTTTCTCCTTCAGGATATGAAGTTCGCAATAACTAT
>Ga0307993_1000160_pt1 | contig 21894 bp, 16 predicted proteins | sample EllFjometagen260_FD_203163 | JGI IMG/M metagenome (GOLD analysis project Ga0307993, IMG submission 203163) | Marine microbial communities from Ellis Fjord, Antarctic Ocean - #260 | ecosystem: Environmental > Aquatic > Marine > Unclassified | place: Southern Ocean | collected 2014-11-02 | reverse complement strand
GGGCTGGAGTACATGAAAAAATCTGCATTCAGTGCTTCTAATAACTCAGAGCAGCAGACTAGAACTTATCTGTTTTTGGCTGACTACTTTTTTGGCAAGCGAGATTACACCAAGGCCCAAGCATACTACGACAGTACAGTAGCCATTATTCCGTCAGATTTTGAAAATGCAGATAAAATAAAAGCAAAACACAGTGTACTATCTAAACTCATAGAAAATATAGAAACTATCCGTACTCAAGATAGCTTGCTGTATCTCAGTAGATTAGATAGAGATGTGCTTGATAGTAAAATAAATGAATACATAGAAATAGAAGCGGAGCGAGAGCGATTAGCCAAAGAGGCTGAGGAAATACAAAAGGAACAAGATCGACTAAGCAACACCAATGCTAGAGGTAATCCTCTGAATGCTCCAGCTAGTGCAGGAGGTACCTTCTATTTTTATAATACTGCGGCAGTAGCTAGAGGTAACAATGATTTTCAGCGAACTTGGGGCAAAAGATCCTTGAGTGATTTTTGGCGTTTTATAAACAAGAGCGTAATGGAAGATGCCATAAGCAGTGATGAGAAAAAAACAGACGAGAAACCTGACGCAGACCCAGATACTTATGTAAGCTCACAAGACGAGGAGCAAAGCAAGGTATTAGAAAATATAGATGATAGTAAGGTGAAGTACTACAAGGACATTCCTTTTAGTGCAACAGCACAGCTAGTCGCCCAAAGAAAGATACAAGCGGCCTATTTGGGAATAGGAAAAGTATACTTTGATGATTTGAAAGAATACCTTAAAACCAAAGAAAATCTGAGTACTCTACTAGTAAAATACCCCACTACCGTGCATAAGCCAGAAGCTTTATTTTATCTATCTAAAAGTGAAACGGAACTAGGTAACAGTGATGAGGCTGGCAAGTATGCCAAACAAGTAGCCGATGAGTTTCCAGAGTCAGTTTACAATGGAGTGCTTAATGCCAAAGAGATACAAGAAGACGATAGCGACAAGGAGGTAATTGAAATATACAGTGATATGTATACTGCATACACTGCAGGTAAATACAATGAAGTAATAGCATTTAAAAAGAAAATAGATCAAGAATATGCAGGCAACTCCATACAAGCTAAGATAGATTATCTATTTGCCCTCACAATAGGTCAAACCAAAGGGAAAGAAGCATACATAGAAGAACTAGAAATATTAAAAGAAGCATACACTGGCACAGAAATAGGGGAAATGGCTGCGTTCACCCTAAGACTATTACAAGTAGCAGAAGTAGAGCAAGTAGGTCCACTAGATCAACTAGCTCCAAATACCCCCAGCATATACAAAGTGGAAGAATCTGCTACTTACTACCAAGTGATAACAGGTATAACCAAGGATGAGAATAAAGTACAGATACAGCTAGATGATTATAATCTAAACTTGTACAATTCTAAAAATTTGAGATCTAGCTCATTAGTACTAGGTACTCGTCATATGTTTTATATCAAACAATTTAGTACTCAAAGAGAAGCTTTAGAATACCATAACGATTTGAATTCTAGCCTTGAGTTCTTGAAAAGTGTCGGACTTACAGATGTAAAAGTATACGCTATTTCTGAAGCTAATTTTAAAATATTGGTAAAGACCAAAGAAGAAAACCAATATGTGGCTTTCTTCAATAATCAAATAAACTAAAGATGTCAAAACTTAATATAAGTAACACCACTGCCAGTAAATGGACCAAAAGACTATGGAAATGGTTTGCGTATTCCTTCTTATTTGCTATCTTATTTTTAGCCAGTATTAAATTTGGCCTATGGGGTAAATTGCCAGATACTTCTGAGCTAGAAAATCCAAAAACTAAACTCGCGTCTGAAGTATATTCTGGGGATTCCAAAGTGCTAGGCAAAATGTTTTATCAAGAGGATAGAACCAATAGTGAATATGCCGACATCCCGCAACACCTGAAAGATGCCTTGATAGCAACAGAGGATGAACGATTTTACGAGCACAGCGGAATAGATGCTAGAGCCCTTGCAAGAGCAATTGTCAAATTAGGCAAAGATGGAGGAGGTAGTACCGTTACTCAGCAATTAGCCAAAAACCTCTTTCACAGAGAGGAGGTAAATAAAAGCAATAGAATAATACAGAAACTTAAAGAATGGATTTTAGCATCCGAGATTGAGAAAAGGTACACTAAGGATGAAATTATCTTAATGTATTTCAATACAGTACCTTACGGCAATAGTTTCGGAATAAAATCTGCAGCCAAAACCTATTTTAACAAGAGAACTATAGATCTTAAAATAGAAGAAGCAGCTGTCCTAGTGGGAATGCTCAAAGCTAATACCTACTTCAACCCAGTGCGTAATCCACAAAATGCGACTTTACGTCGTAGTGTGGTACTCAAACAAATGATGAAGAATGACTTCATAACGCAACAAGCATATGATAGTTTACGAGTTTTGCCCCTGGTAACAGATCATCATTTTGTAGACCATAATACGGGCATGGCTACCTACTTCCGCTCATATCTTAATAAGTGGATGAAGGCTTGGACCCGAAAATATGAGGCTGAAACTGGAGTGAAATATAATATATACGACGATGGTCTTAAAATATATACCACAATAGACTCTAAGCTACAGGAGTACGCTGAAAGAGCTGTAAATAAGCACATGGCCAAGCTTCAAGATCAGTTTTGGAGTGAAACCAAACGCAGGAATAAAGACCCGTGGTATAGCGAAGACGACAGAGGCGATATGGTCTATGATCCCGAATATCCTAATAGAATGATAAGAGGTACAGAACGATATAGGCACCTCAAAAAACAGTTTAAATCAAATAAAGACTCCATAGAATACTACTTGAATAAACCAGTGAGTATGAAACTATTCAGCTGGAAAGGAGATATAGATACCATACTAAGTCCTATAGATTCGCTCAAGTACACAAAGCAAATTCTGCATACGGGGTTTATGAGTTTTGAGCCACAGACTGGTCATATCAAAGCGTGGGTAGGAGGAATCAATCACTCCCATTTTCAGTATGACCACGTAAATAAGAAATCTACTCGACAGGTAGGATCTACATTTAAACCATTGGTATATGCAAGAGGTCTAGATGATGACAAAATACAACCGTGCGAAAAAGAAAGTACAGGCCCAGTGATAGTAGAGTATGGAGAAGGCAAACAGTGGATGCCCCAAAACTCGGGTGAAGTTCCGGCAGAAGTAACCTTTTACCAAGGGCTTCAGCAATCTATAAATACCATCACAGCTCGGGTGATGAAACGGTTAGGCCCCAATAGTGCAGAGGTGGTAAAACAAACAGCTGGACGTATGGGTATAGATGATTCTAAATTTGAGCCTTATCCTTCTATTTGCTTAGGAACTATGGATATTTCTGTGTTTGAAATGGTAGGAGCTTATGGCACCTTTGTAAACGGAGGGACTTTTATAGAACCCATTTTCGTAACACGAATAGAAGATAAAAACGGAAATATTTTAGAAGAATTTACTCCTAAAAAAGAAGAAGCTATTCGCCAGCAGAGTGCATACATAATCTGTAAAATGCTAGAGCGAGTAACCATGAGCGGCGGCACTGGTGCAAGACTAAGACGTAACTACACATTGCCAGACAATATATCCATAGGGGGTAAAACAGGTACAACCCAAAATAACTCAGATGGTTGGTTTATGGGCATTACTCCTAATCTGGTAAGCGGATGCTGGGTAGGTGCTGAGGAGCGAAATGTCCATTTCCGAAGTACAAGATATGGACAAGGAGCTAATATGGCTCTTCCTATTTTTGGCGAGTATATGCAAAAAGTATATGCCGATACCACGAGTAACTTTGGTAGGGGGTATTTCCTGAAACCAGAAATAGAAATGACCATAGATTTAGACTGTGGCAACTACCAAAGCGGGGATGGCGATAAAGACCCTGTGGAAGGGCCAGAAATACCAGACGACGATCTTTTCTAAAGGCGGATACCGCCTAAATATTTGCAGGTCGCTAGCTCATTCATACTTGTGAAATTTACTGGAGACTTAGCATATCCGTAGGTTTCTTCCATATTTCTCATAACGTGATTATCGCTAGTTGTAGTTACTATATCTGTCATCTTATATTGACACGGGTGCTCATAGCCACTCGCTTGTGTAAGTTGTATCAATTCTTGTCTAAAATATTTAACGTAGTTATAAAATCGTTCAGATTTTATAGTAGGATCTATACCTGCTTGCAGCCATTTGCTTTGTGTAGCTACACCACTAGGACACTTATTAGTATGACAAAGCTGTGCCTGTATACATCCTATACTCATCATAGCTTCACGTGCTACATTTATTACATCTGCACCCATAGCAAATGCTCTAGCGGCATTAGCTGGCAACCCTAGCTTTCCAGATGCTACAAAAACTATTTTATCAGTCAGATTTCTGATTTGGAATATCTCATAAACTAATGCGAAACCACTGAATAATGGAAGTGATACGTGGTCTGCAAAACTAGGTGGTGCCGCTCCTGTGCCGCCTTCTCCTCCATCTATGGTGATAAAATCGGGCCCTGTACCTCGTAGTAACATCTTATCTGCTAAATCGTGCCAAAGATGCGTTTTACCTACCGCCGATTTAATCCCTACCGGTAGACCTGTTCTATCTGCTATTTCCTCTATTAGGTCCAGCAGCTCATCCAAAGTATTAAAACAGGTATGGCTAGATGGAGACAACACATCTTTACCCACCTCTACACCTCTTATAGCAGCAATCTCAGCAGTTATTTTTTTCCCTGGCAAAACTCCTCCTTTCCCTGGTTTAGCCCCTTGAGAAAGCTTTATTTCAATAGCCCTTACAAATTGATTATTCTCAGCGAGCTTCTCTAGCTTGTCTAGGTCTAGGTTTCCTTCCTTACTTCGCACACCAAAATATCCCGTACCAAAATGAAAAACAACATCTGCTCCTGTGCTATGATATGGAGACAATCCGCCTTCACCAGTATTGTGATATGCTCCCGCTTTATGTGCCCCTTTATTTAAACTCTCTACTGCTTTTGCACTCAATGATCCAAAGCTCATTGCAGACACATTTATCACACTACGTGGTCTAAATGGTCTTCTCCTGCCATTTGCCGCTCCCATGGCTTTCGCACAAGGTAATAAGTCTGGTTGTTCTAAGTTAACATGTCCTTCTTCCATTCTAAAAGGGAAGATATCTGGCTTTAGAAAGTGATAGTTAGCACTATAAAAATCTTGGTCAGAACCAAAGCCTTGGTAGTTGTTTTCTTTTTTGGATGATGCGTAAATCCAAGAACGCTCTCTTCTATTAAAAGGAAGTTCTTCTCTATTATTGGCAATGAAATACTGGCGAATCTCCGGACCAATCTTCTCAAGCAAATAACGAATATGCCCAACGACAGGGAAGTTGTGTGATACAGTATGCTTACGCTGTAGCACATCTCTAATGGCTACTAATCCTAAGAAAATAAGTATCCACGCCCACCACACTACACCACCCAAAAATGAAAGAATCTCTTGCATTTAGCGAAGATAATGGAAACTAGAATAGGATATAATGGCCTTGTATATAATCTATCTATTTATAAACGCTTCATACTATTTAATAACCTGAAAAATGGTTTTCATAGATTTAGTATTTGACTACAAGACGTTTGCCTAAATAACTATTAAAAGATGCTTAAAACTTATATATGAAAGACTTTAAAACATTTACAGATACTAATGTTAGGGCATTTAGAATATTGAAATTAAGTACATAACAGCAACACAGCTCTTAGGCTGAAGCAAAGAAGACATTTTATTTTAAGTTAGGCACAAGTGTGACATTTCTTTACTCAGCATTATACAACAGGCTATTTTGTGGCAAGAATAAAACTGCACTTTATCTATCTATCACACATCAACTGCAAATACTGCAATGCCTAAACTAAACGTTAAAAAAAACACAATTAAACGCCCTGCAAATCTTCGAGAAAATCTTATTAATGTATATTGCCGGCCTATCTAAAGATGAAAATTATGGACCACAATAAATTGTTAGATTATATAAAAGAGGTGTTAGAAAATATGCCAACTGGCTGGCTAAATACAACTACACATCGGTTAGATATTTATGATGAAAAATTGGCTAAAACTCAATTTCTAGAGCAGTTTGAAAACCTATACAATGACAACAATACTAATTCAAATGCACTAGATGAATTACCCACTGCTTACGACTATATTCGACTGGGTCATCCATTATCTTGTATTCTAGAATGGGGTATTGCTAACTTGATTAATCTAAACTCTAAAAATATAATCAGTTTTTCATCTAAGACTATTCCTATTTTGGCCATACTTAGAAAAAACTTATTAGATAATAAAAGCACCCAAATTATCTATTCAGGTGCTTTGCCAGACTGTTTTGATGCGGAAATAATCCGTAGTATTTATGGTTATAATTTTAGTTGCCTGCCACAGGCAGAAATTAAACAAGTTACTATTGCTTCGTTTGAGGGCTCTACAATCTTCATTTCATCTCAAGAAAATATTAATGCTTTCGATCTCACTATCGGGGCCGATTTTTTTATCAATACCCATCCCCAATTAGGAAGTGTTTTAGTAGTGAATGGCGAGAAAAACGAAAACTATATCTCAGGAATACAGCACGTAAGAAGAAGAGAGACCATCTCTATGACGCCGGCTAATTCTCTGACTGCCCTAAAGTCGCTAGTAGAGCAATCGCCTATAGTGAATGCCCAAACTAGCAGAGCCACAGATAAGGCAAGCACCTTGGAATCTGTTAAATCCATTACCGAGGCACCTACAAATGCACTAGTTGGTTCTAGTGGACTCTCTATTCAATATGCTATTATGATGGGGCTAGTACACGATGCTCTAGAAAATCATAAAGGAAAGGCAATCAAATTTATTGTTCCTCCAAATTGTTATGGTGGCACAAATGACCAAGCAAGGCGAGTAGCTGCTTGTATAGAAAATGTGGAAGTGGTGGATCTGCCTGTGGATGGTGATAATGATATGGTTCAAAGTATAGATACCGTACTAGCTAAAATAGCAAGTGAAGATGCTGTGCCATATATAATCGCGGAAATACCTACAAATCCTAGGGTTGAAGTTCCCGATCTTATCCAACTAAAAGAGGTGCTAAGTGCAGCCCGTAAAACAGCCTCTGGCGAAATGGCAATCGATCCTGTTTTTATTTTGGATCAAACATTTTGTCCTAATGTACATTTTTTAGGTGACGCCGAAATACTCTCAACGGTTAGAACTATTTCATACGTTAGCGGATCTAAATTCCCTAGTGGTGGGCAATGTACTGCGGGCTACTGTGTTGCTAATAAAGAAGCAGAAGCTTTGATGGGTAAAATAGAAACACATCTAATACTCTGCGATAATGAGGCAACTGATCTTCAATATGAAATACTGGCAAAACAACTGCCCTCAATGAATCAAAGAATTAAGGACGCTTATATCAATACACGTGAATTTGTGACCTTCATCAATGAGACTTTACCAGCAGCTAAAATTAATTTCGTTTCAGAAGAATTAGCAAATCAAGGTTTTACTCCATCCGTTTTTTCATTAGATCTACCTACTAAAGGAAATACAGATGACGAAAGAGAAGCATACAAACGAGAGCTAAATCACAGGCTAATAGGTATGATGATTACCCAAATACCAAACGAAAGTAAGTACTGCGTAAGCTACGGACAATTAAAAGGATGCTACTGGACTATACCAGCCACATCTACTCAAGGAACTACTAAAGAAGGTGACAAAGACTATATAGCCCGCGTATCACTTTCGGCTAACCTTGACCTTGCACTTCACAAAAAAGTGTTTAAAGATTTTGTGGATAGTATTTGATTTTGGTGAAGGTGCTAGCCCCATACAATTAAGGAACAAAATACATACTCATATCTAACGGTAACAATAAAATTTGCTTCGTGCAGAGTTTAGCACCTTTACTATGCGGAATGTAAAAATAACAGAATCTCCAAAAAATGTTAACCATTCAGTGGCACAAAATTGCGTATATTTGAATTTTAATATGGTTAACAGAAACTATATAAGAATTAGCCAACAATGGCAACAATCATAAATAAAAAATGTTCAATAAATTCAACTTAACAGACAAATTACTTTTTGTATCTGCGATACTTTCTCTTATTTTTTCTGAGATTTTATTTTTCAGTGGTCACGAAAATCAAGCGATATTTATAGGCCTTTGGGTACCTTCAATCCTTTGTTTCGGAATATACTTACATCTAATAAATAAAAATGACTGATATCATACCCTATTTTGCTGGATTAATTACACTATTATTTGGTGTTGGGTTTCGCCACGCAATAATTTATGCCCGAAAACAAGTAGATAAAGACAAGTAAAGTTACTGTACAAAAGCACGTGTCCGAGAATCGGGTTTTGTGTTTCACACGACAGCTTTATGATTCATCTTTGTTTACTATATTCTTGATTTTCAAATTACAATCTTTGGTAAAACATCTCCCATTTGGAAAAACGCCTTTCGTTATCCAATATTTTATGACGTCCAACTATTTCTATAATCGAATTGTCTCGACCAGCCTAGCTTATCTTTATCAAATTTAAGTGGTTTGAAATAGGAGTATTACTTTGCCTTTTAGGCTTGTTTACCGTCGTGCACTTTGGGCTTCCTCTGCTTATTGTAGATACTCAATCAAATGCTATACGAAAACCTAGCCTAAATGACAATCGACAGTATGCAAGATTTGAAGGAGCTCAAGGGGATACACTTGCTGCGTTCTTTAGTAAGGCCACATCAAATGAACAAGGAACCATAATACTGCTGCACGGTATACGTGGATACAAAGAACATTTCTCAGAACTAGCAATTAGGTTAAACGGCAAAGGCTATAATACCCTTGCTCTAGACCTCAGAGCTCACGGGGCTAGTGATGGCAAGTATTGTACATACGGCTTCTACGAAAAGTATGATGTGCAAAAAGCGGTAGATTTTCTAATAACACAAGGAGTAGATAGCAATATCGGAGTATGGGGTCAATCGCTCGGCGGGGCAATCGCTCTGCAAGCATTAGCCATAGAACCAAGGTTAAAATTTGGGATAATAGAAAGCACCTTCAGCGAGTTTACTGCTATCGTAGATGATTACTCAGAGCGAATGTTCGGATTTAGCATCTCATATGTGAATCAATATGCTTTGTATAGGGCCAGTGAAATTGCAGATTTCAAACCGGAGGAAGTCTCTCCCCTCTGTAGTGCAGCGAACATTCACTAGCCCATATTTATAAGTCACGGAACAGAAGATAAGCACATCAAATACAAGTATAGCAAAGCAAATTTTGATAATCTAGCTTCTGCCAATAAGACTTTATTTCCTGTAGAAGGAGCAGTATACCATAATGTGTGGCAAGTAGGTGGAGAGGCCTACTTTGAGCAGGTGCATAATTTCCTATATTCGCTTTATAAATGATCAAGTATTTCATATTCTCTCTAGTTTGTCTATCTGCCTGCCTAGTGAAACAAGAACAAACACAAAATACAAATATTACTCAGCTGCACGACATATGGGCTCTCCACTCTCTTAATGGGGAGGAGTACAATCATGACAAGTCCCAAAAACATCCTACATTAGAAATATTCGTTGCCGAAAAACGAGTAGCTGGCAATGATGGCTGTAACCAAATATTTGGCGGAATAGATACACTCACCGCTAACGCGTTGAAATTTGGAAGGCTAGCGGGCACCAAGATGGCGTGTAGTGATATGGAGGTGGCAGATGCCTTTGGCAAGTCACTAGGCATGGTAGAGCACTATGTAGTCCAAGACTTAACACTAACTCTGCAAGACAAGGACCACAATGAACTAATGGTACTCAGAAAGGTTGATTAATTAGATGAACCGAACCGAAGAGCTACAACAGCTACGTCCCAAGATAAAAAGCATCCAACAAGACTTAAACACTTCAGATCTAGAGCAATTTCAAAACGATAAGCTACGGCCTATTCTGAAGCTGCAACATGAGATCCTTCTTGCTTTATTTCACAGCAGCTTGTCTCGTGATAAGGTGCTATTTGAAGAGCTAATAGCAGATGAAAAGAGAAGCAAGTTAGATCAGCTTTTTCAAAAGGATTTAAGTTTCAAAAATCAATCTATAGGTGCAGTAATCGGCATGCTAACCGTAGACGAGTATACTGTCTATACTAAAGATACGTCTGCCCATAATCGCAGGATTATCACTATGTTGAAACAGCGGATAATGAGCACGTATTAGATAAAACTGCCTGAGAGAATTTTCCCTTCTTAATTTTCTTATGTATGGGTATGAATATATGAAAGGGGATAATCCAAGTACTATAAATTAATAGAGTATATACAATGCTCGATGCATTTATCTCTTGCCACAAAGGAAAGTGGCTATGGTTATTTGAGCAAGCATAAGTGGAGCTACTATAGCAGTAATACAAGGCGTGTAGCTGGTATGCCACTTCATCAAGTTACTCTTGGTGTAATACAGCAAGGAGAGACTAGTAGTTATATCATCCTGATGAGAATGGAAATACAGAAATCTATCAGCAGTCGCAGGTCAGTTTAGGACATAACTTGTAAACGGAAACCTTTGCTCTTTGTTAGAAACGAGCAGTAAACGATATAGCCACTCTATCAGGAGTCACTAGAGGATCTCATCAGTACTGGTGTAAGTAGTCTAAAGGTGGTGGACTACATGAGAGCCGAAGGCTATACTATAATGGGAATGGCTGCCATATTTACGTATGGTTTTCAAGTGGCGGAGGATAATTTTAAGAATGTAAACTGTAAGCACATCACTCTAGGAAACTATGCCAGTATGATAAAGGAAGCGGTAGCCAGTGGCTATGTGAAAGAAGCTGATTTAAAGAGTTTAGCCGAGTGGAGAGAAAATCCGGCTGCTTGGGGTTAGTAAAGTACCTTAGCTAAAGTCAGTAGAAATATAAAAGTCCATACTGCCGTGCGGTAACAGTTGGTGCGTACAAGTCTTTGCAGTAAATCAGTAGAAGCAGATCCTTCTTGAATTTTTTCGTGAATAGGTATAAATACGCTAATGGTCAGGATCCACATACTTAGCACAAGTGCAGCGTAGAGTATAGAATATGCTGTCAATCCCTGAAAGAGTCCGTATACAGATAGGCTGAGCTGAGCAAACATAAGAGGTGCTACTATTTTTGTAATGCGAGGTGTGTACTTAGTGTGCCATGTGATTAGTTGTGTGCCTTTATAAAACAGGAAGCTTGGATATACGATTAACTGTACCATCCAGATAAGGACTACTAATCCAAAGTCTACTAACAAGGCAATAAAAGCTACGTTCACAGACTAGTAACATTTACAAATTCATTTTTGTTAGTGACTGTACTTAGTTACTTCCCTTTGGAGAAATAATAAGTGCAAAATATAGAAGTAAAAATATTCGAACCTTCAGGATTTATGTATCCATCAGTTAGAAAATACTTTTGTTCTAAAATGCTTCTCGAAAAGTCTTTGTAGTTTGGTAGTCTTCTCTCCAAAACAGACATGTCACTCGAGTTTTGATAGGCTGGAGAAGTGAAAAAGCATAATTCAATGTTAGCTTCTTTACAGATATCTATAATTTAATTTGTATTAATGTTGGGTGTGTCTTCTCTAGGTAGCAGGATTTGCTGTATTTTTTTGAGCCTTAGCTCCCAAACCAGCAATAAGGATAATCGTAAATATGGCCAAACGCATTTTACGAGTATACATTTTTTGTATTACGCGTAATGCCAGTCAAAAGACAATTTTATTCTTCTGGCAGTTTATCTAAGATTTTCTTGTCTGTTACTTTGACTTTTTTATCAGATTCTAATCTTTTAGATACCGCATCATAGGGTCCTACTATTACTTCATCGCCCACTTTTAATCCTTCAAGTATTTCTATGTACCTGCTATCTTGAATGCCGGTTTTTACAATATTCAAAACGGCCTTGCTTTTGCTGATGCTAAAAACCACCTCGTCTAGTTCTTCTTCCGTGCTTATATTGGCAGTATCTTCTTGCACTCGGGTGCCTACGGCCTCTATAGGCAAGCAAGGAATGTTATTTTTTACTAGTGTTTGTATCTCTACATTGGCACTCATCCCTGGCAAAAATGGAGCCGTACTCACCTCTAGCAGGTCTACATAGCTACTTTTTAGTAATCTAATCTTTACTTCAAAATTAGTAACTTGGTCTGTGCTCATTTGCACACCAGAAGAGTTTGCAGACTTACTTATTTCAGTTACTATTCCCTTAAATTTACGATCACTATATGCGTCTACCTCTACTAAGGCAGTATCTCCTTTTTTGACTTGTAGAATATCGTTTTCGTTCACATCTACTATCACCTCCATATTATTAAAATTAGAGATAACCATGATCTCTGTACCAGCCATTTGGGCAGTACCTACCACTCGCTCACCTTTTTCATTATTCAAAGCACTTACCACTCCATTACTTGGTGCATAGATGCTAGTTCTGCCCAAAGTTTTATTCGCTTCAGTAAGCGTAGCTTGTGAATTTTGGATGCCAAATCTAGCTGCAGAAATACGTTCTTGTGCCGCTTTCACCTCACTTTGAGCTATAGCATATGCACTCTTAGCCGCGTCATATTCTGCTTGGCTTAGCACTTTATCAGTATACAGTTGCTTATTTCTAGTATATGCAGCTTCTTGCTCCGTTAGCCTAACCTGAGCTTGGGTTAGTTGTGCTTGGCTAGTCTTCAGATTACTCTGCGAACTGCTTACCCCAGCCCTAGCTCTATCTCTAGAGGTAAGATATAGATCTGGGTTTATTTTTAGGAGTAGTTGACCTTCTTTTACCGTGTCCCCTTCTTCTATATATAGTTCAGTAATCTCGCCACTTACGTCAGCACTTATTTTCACTTCAGCTTCTGGTCGTATCTTACCATTGGCACTTACAGTACTTATTATGGTTCTGTTTTCTACCTTACCTAAATTCACCTCTAGCTCACCACGGCTGCGGTTTTTACCTATATAGATTAATACAGATACTAGAATTAGTCCACCTAGGGCGATTAGTATATTTCTTTTATTCATTATAGTTTTAGTTGGTTGCCTTTATAAAAATCGATAATTAATGCTCTGAACACATATTCGTACTTAGCATTAATAGCCTGTACTTGTGCTTGGTTCCATAGGTTTTTTGAGGTGAGCAAATCCACACTATTCATCACTCCCGCACCAAATCTTTTTTGACTGAAATCATAGCTCAATTGCTGTGCTCGCTCATTGGCTAAGGCAGCGTCATATCTTGATTTGGCTGCTTTTAGATTAGTAGCAGCGGTGGTCACATCGTTTCTCAGTTGATTCTTGGTGTTTTCTAAACCTAGTTCGCTGATTTGAGTATTGAGTCGAGCATTTTCTAAAGCTGTTTTGTTTCTGTAGCCATTAAATATGGGCACGGATAAAGATACTCCTACTTGCTGCCCAAGATTATCAGAAAGTTGATTTGTGAATGCTTTATCATTTATCACAGTGACGGGTCGTGCAGATAAAACAGGTTCCTGTCCGTTTTGGGTAAAGCCAATCGGGAAGGTTTCTATAGCTTCAGTTTGAGTTACTTCCTTTCCACTTTGTGAGTACACTGTATTTATATTGCCATAAGCAGATACGCTAGGCTGAAGGCTAGCCCCAGCTATTTTTTCGCCTAGTTCACTTTGTCGTATTTGCAGTTCGGCTTGTTGTATTTCGGGCAGATTATCTATCGCCATTTCATAGATTTGAGCTACGGACTCACTGGGATATTCGGGAAGTGATGTAATGTCCATTTGCTCTATCTCCATAGCTTGATCTAGCGGTAGTTGCATTAAATTAATAAGCGTGTTGTACGCTATCTGAATAGCATTCTGTGCATTTACTTTGGCTACTTGGTCACTAGCCGCTTGTGCTTCTAGCATTAGCATATTGCTTTGGTTGGTAGCTCCGCTTTTTTCTAAAAGTCGTGCTCTTTCTAGTTGGCTTTTGGTAAGCAGTTGCTGAGCGTCTGCTACTTTTAGGTTTTCTTCTGCTTGTATTATTTGTAGGTAGGTAGTAGCTACAGATAGTGCTATCTGATTACGGATTACGTCCGTGCTTTTAGCATTAGCATCGCTTGCTACTTCGCTTTGTTTTATACGATTATTTATCTGACTACCCCCGTATAGCAAGACGCCACTATTTAGAGAAAAACTATTACTCTGTATAGTCGTATTGTTAAATGTGTTGGTGAATGGATCAATAGTTCTACCAATATTGTAATTGTGATTTCCACTCCCATTTAGAGTAGGAATTCGGCTCAGTTTAGCCTGGTTAAGATTGTTAGCAAGGATGTCACCTTGTAGTTCATTCTGTTGAATACTGGTGTTGTGCTCTAATGCGTAATCTACACATTTTTGTAGGTTCCACTTTTCGGTAGTTTGAGCAGATAGGCTGGTTGCTGTAAATAGAATTAAAGTAAAATAGGCTTTGTGCATAGCGATAAGACTTTTTATAAGTGTCAAATGTAGGAGAGGACGTGGGTATCTATTCCCCCACTCGATTAATATAAAGTAATCCTCGTTTTAATAAAACAAGATTTAGGTTTACCTGAAATGAGTGGTACAAAAGAATGTCGCTTCTCTTACATTTGCGTTCTTGAATTTTTGGTACTTTATAGGAAAGACGTTTTTACCTAAACTCACTTGGAGACGAGACGTGCAAGAGAAGGTGGTATACTTGACTTTCGATGATGGTCCACATCCTGAAATCACTCCTTGGGTGCTTGCAGAGTTAGATAAAGTAGGAGCTAAGGGGACGTTTTTTATGGTTGGAGATAATATTAGGAAGTATCCTCATATCTTAGATTTAGTGTATAAAAATGGTCACGGGGAAGGCAATCATACAATGCATCATGTAAAAGGTTGGAATATGTCCGCAGAAGAGTATGTTGAGGATATTAGAAGATTTACAGACTACGTTGCCGATGATTTTGGTTATGGCCTGTTTCGGCCTCCTTTTGGTCAGATAAATTTTAGGGCTATGAATAAAATTTGCGAGCATTATGAAGTGATAATGTGGGATATTCTCACCAAAGATTATCTTAAAACTTTGAACATATCAAGAGCACAGAAAAGAATTCGAAAAGCAACACGACCAGGCAGTATTATTGTATTTCACGATAGTGAAAAGGCAGAAAAGAACTTGAAAGTACTATTGCCAAAGTATTTAGAATTCTTGAAAGAAGAAGGGTATAAGATGGAAACCTTATGATTTGGATAGCCGTAGTCATACTTCTCATTTTCTTTGGTGTTCAGGTGTTTTCATTGGTGTCTGTACTGCAGCATACGGATAAGAAATTAGAGAAGAGAAAGGATTTTCCTATGGTTTCTATTCTGCTTGCGGCTCGTAACGAGGAGCAACTCATACTTAGAAACCTTACGGCTATAAATGCACTAAATTATCCTAAGGACAAGCTAGAGATACTCATAGGAAATGATGAGAGCACGGATAATACAGCTCAATTGGTCACTGATTTCATAAAAGATAAGCCCTACTTTAGGCTTTTTCATATAGATAAAACGGTAGGGAAGGGTAGAGGAAAGGCTAATGTGCTCGGGCAACTCGCTCACAAAGCTTCAGGAGAATTTTATTTTATCACAGATGTAGATGTCAAACTACCGCGTAATTGGATCTTGGCATTATTACAAGAATTTACTGAAGGAGTAGGTCTAGTAAGTGGCACTACTAAGTGTGAACGAGGTAGTCTGTTCGCTACTTTGCAAAGTATAGATTGGCTGCATTTTATGGGATACATTAAGGCATTTGCTAATGCAGGAGTAGGCTGCACAAGCGTAGGGAATAATATGGCCGTACGAGCAGAGGCTTATTGGCAAACAGGAGGATACGAAGAGATAGATTTTAGTATTACCGAGGACTATAAACTTTTTAAGGAGGTGACCGCTCGTGGTTGGCAATGGAGAACCATAATGGGGGAGGATTCGCTCGGACTAGCGTGGTATATCCCAAGCATAAAAGAAATGCTCCATCAGAGAAAGAGGTGGCTCATAGGAGCACGTGAATTGCCTTTTAATTGGAAAGGTATGATCATTCTGTATGGCTTATTCATTCCTGTAGTTCTCGCTGTTTTTTGGTTCAATCCTCGTTTGGCATTTGCCATTTGGATTTCTAAGTTTTTAGTGCAATCGGTGTTTATCATTTTTCTGTGTTTAGCTGCGGAGCGAAGACCTTTTAGTTTTTTATACCTCATAGTATATGAGTTTTATGTAATACTCAATACCGCTGCTACAGCTATCTTTTATTGGTTGCCTATCAAGAGTATATGGAAGGGGAGAGAGTATAATTTGTCGTCCTTCGGTACAATTTCTCCTAAGGTCGAAATCACTCAGGATGACAAATAGCTTGAGGTACAATTTCTCCTAAGGTCGAAATCTTCTGATAGATAGAGGTTCAGCATTGCAACTACTCAAAGTAAGAATTTTAATGGCAAGTAAAACTAATATTAATACTTAAACTTGACCCAACATGTTTCCAAGACTATTTACCCTACCGATTCCAGAGTTTTTGCACGGGATTTTACCTAGTCATTTAACCCTGCATAGCTATGGTTTGATGATAGCCTTAGGTATACTGGCTGCGTTCTATATTGTATTAAAAAAAGCTAAGAAGTTTGGCTTGGATTCAGACAAGGTTTCTAGCCTTTTTGTTTGGGTTATAGCAGCTGCTTTTGTAGGAGGTAAGTTGTTTTTCTTTATGGAAGACATAGCGAAGTATACAGCTGATCCAAGTCTTATAAAAGGAGCCATGGGAGGGGGCTTTGTATTTTACGGCTCATTGATTTTTGCTATACCTACTATAGTTTGGTGGCTTCGTAGACATAAAGTGCCAGTGCGTCCGTTTCTTGATATCCTAGCCTTTGCAGGGCCTGTGGTGCATAGTTTTGGTAGGATAGGATGCTTCCTAGCCGGATGCTGCCATGGTAAAGTGTGTGAGAGTTGGATGGGTATTACTTTTAGTCACCCAAATACACTTGCTGCTATTAAAGATACTCCGCTTTATCCTACTCAATTGTTTGATATAGCTGTGAATCTCATCATTTTAGTTACCGTTTTCTTCATTCATAAAAAGCAGAAATTTGATGGTCAGTTATTCCTCGTGTACCTTATGATGTATGGAGTAGGTAGAAGTATAGTAGAGCTGTACAGAGGAGATGAGGCTCGTGGCTTCTTATTTGGTGGAGCAGTAAGTCATTCGCAGTTTATTGCGGTGTGTATTATTGTGATTTGTGCCATTGTTTGGAGAAGGTGGAGTAAGAGTAAATTAGCATAACACCTTCACTTTCCCTTCTAAACTAATCATATACTCTTTCTCACTCATAGGCTCCCCATCTAGGTGAGCAGGGATTGGCTTATTTGCCACAATAGTTAATTGATCTAGCTGCTCGTGTTCTGCTATAGATGTGCTTAGATGTTTGCCCATCAATACTAGTGGTAAATAGAAAAGTCGTAGGGGAACCCATACTTTTTTGATGCGAACGATGTCTAGTTTTCCGTCACTTATACTGGCATTAGGTGCTACTTTGAAATCACCTCCGTAGACTCGTCCATTAGCTGCTGAGAGCATAAAGGTGGCGTATGCTTTTCCATTTACACTAATATCAGGTGATTTATAAAAAAATATATGTTTTACTATTTCTGTCCAATACTTCGTTTTAGTACCCAGTACTCCTTTTTTAAACTTAGTATCGTACGCTATCGACCCATCAAATCCACATCCAAATCCGTTGGCAAATAGTTGGTCATTGCATCGCCAGATATCTAGGTATTTCGTGTCATATTTTTCCCTCAATATGTATTGAAATAGATGAGTATACGAAGGAATCCCATTAGGGTATATCATCTTAGCTAAATCATTGCCAGAGCCAGCGGGTATTAAGTGAATAGGGATGTTAAGATGTGGTAATGCATTGATTGCTAAGTTTATAGTTCCGTCTCCACCTAAGATAGACACTAGATTAAAATCATTGGAATTGACTAGCTGATGGATAGGCTCGTTATCATTATTGCCCACAGTAGTATAGCAATGATACCTTAGCATATTGTCATTTAGAAACTGCAGGTATCGCTCCCAAACCTTGACACTTGATCCACCTTGTGCCGCAGGATTATAGATTACTAGAATATGATATGCATCAGTTGACATAATTTATATTAAAACAAATATCAAATAAAAATGCTCTATGTGTAACTTTGACCACAGTAAAATGAAAAGCATAACATTAGTAGGAGGTGGATTAGCAGGATCGTTAGTCTCAGTATACTTAGCCAAAAGAGGATATGAAGTAAATATCTATGAGCGTAGACCAGATATGCGTAATGTGAAAATACCTGCAGGCAGGTCCATTAATTTGGCCTTATCTACACGAGGAATTTCTGCTCTAAAAAAAGTAGGATTAGACCACGCAGTACTAGGTAAGGCAATACCTATGCCCGGCCGTATGATGCATAGCGTAGTAGGCGAGCTTGCTTACCAACCATACGGAACAGACGGACAAGCGATAAACTCTGTAAGTAGAGCACATCTTAATGTGCAACTACTGCAGCTAGCAGACGAAAATAAGCACGTACACCAGCATTTCAATATGGCGTGTACTAAGGTGGATTTGGAAAATAGTATCTGCTGGTTTACAAACTCAGAAACAGGCGAAAAGATAGAAGTAAAATCAGACTATATATTAGGTGGAGATGGAGCATTTTCAGCGGTTCGTAGTAAGATGCAACGTACACCTCGTTTTGATTATTCGCAGAGCTATACGAGATCTGGTTATAAGGAACTAACCATTGAAGCTACTGCAGACGGTGAGTTTGCTATGGAGCCTAATGCCTTGCATATTTGGCCACGGGGTAGTTTTATGATGATCGCTCTTCCTAATCCGGACAAGTCTTTTACATGTACGCTCTTTATGCAATACGAGGGGGAGACCGGTTTTGATAATATCAATACGGATGAGGAGATATTGCACTTTATGAATACGTACTTTGGTGATAGTGTACCAATGATGTCTACACTTTTAGAAGACTTCAAAGCCAATCCAGTAGGAAGTCTGGTAACGGTAAGATGCTTCCCTTGGAATGTAGGTAAAGCAACCTTGATAGGAGACGCGTGCCATGCTATAGTTCCTTTTTATGGGCAAGGAATGAATTGTGCATTTGAAGACTGTATTGAGATAGATGCTTGTCTCGAAGAGTTTGGAGATTGGGATGTTGCTATGAAGCACTACGAGAAGCGTAGAAAGCCTAATGCAGACGCTATAGCTGATTTGGCTCTGCAAAACTTCATAGAAATGAGAGATTTAGTGGGTGACGAGGCATTCTTACATTACAAGAAAATAGAACACGATCTATGCGACTTACATCCAGATGTTTTCCAATCTCAGTACGAGATGGTAAGTTTTAGCACTATACCGTATGTAGAAGCTAAAGAAAAAGGAGCTGCGAATACCAAACGCATATACGACCTCATTGCACAAGGCAAGGAAGACCGCATTACGGATAAAGCTTTTGTAAAAGAGTGGTTTAGTTAGCCTATTGTATAACTAGTTTTTCTACTAAGCTTCCTGACTCCGTATTTATTTTCACTAGATACTGACCTTTTGCAAGATTGCTTATAACCTGTACTGCATTGGCATTAGTATCTGCTTGCGTCCACACTAATTTTCCTTGCATATCGAGCACTTCTATTTGTATCTCATTAAACACAGAAGGAAGTTTTATTTCGAAGGTTCCTTTATTTGGATTTGGAAATATCTCAGCTTGTAGGTTGCTTTTTTTAGTAATACTAGCATTTGCATCTGATACTACGATAGTGTAATCCTCTACTTCTCCTGACTTGTCATCGCACGGGTCCATTACATTACTGTAGTATTGGCTTCTTACACGCATACGTAGATTTTTTTCTAAAGCCGCCGTAGCTGGTACGGTGAATGTAGCAGTGCACTTTCTGGCAGCATCTAGTTCAGACAGTATTATTTTTTCGTCTTCAGAGAAAGTAGCATCGTAGTTATAATCTATCCAAGCCATTACAGAATCTGAATCCCAATGATAGTTCATCCCTACTTCCAGTGTGTAGCTTTGGTTTCTGTCTAATGCTATGATAGAATCTGTAAAGTTGCCATAGTAGTCTTGCCCAGAAGCATTTACCATGCCTTCTAAGGATACAAAGTTGATGTAGTCGGAACCTGTGCCAGAAGAACCTGTCGCTTCACAGTACTTAAACTCACGTACCTCATAATTAAACATGTATGTTTCAGATTGGTCTCCATCTGCTCCTGTAGCCAAAACTTTAAAGAACAGTTTATCATCGAAAGCATTGGTTAGGATAGGGTGATTACTCTTCCATTGGTTGCCCCCTATATTATTCATAGGGATAGTTTTGTCTAATGTATGTGTGCCTTCAGACCATATGGTTTTTACTTCACTTAGTACTCCATCATACTCTATAGTTGCATACACATATTGGTCTATACCTTCTTTTGGCGAGTTATCATCAGACATAGAAGTGAGGGATGTGTGTGTGATAGAAGGGTAGTTATTTCGATCTACAAGTGAGTATTCCCAAAGTCCTCTGCCCCAGGTTGCCGCTCTTAGTCTGTTACTACCCCAGTGTATTTCTAGATCTTTTACCGTCACATTAGGTAGGTTGTTATCATATTTAGTCCACGTAGTTGCGTTCTTACTTTTGTAATACACACCAATTTCTCCGCCTACATATATGTAGCTAGAGTCACTGTGGTCCATTACTACTGTACGTAGTGGCATTGCTTCCAAGTTATACGTTATGTTTTCCCAAGTTACTCCTTGATCATAGGATATATAAACCTTTCTAGAATCTTTTTGATAGCGATTGTATGTTACTATAATAGTGTTTTCATCCCTTGGGTCAAACGCTACGTCTGTAAAAGTATAATTAGGCAGATTGCCAGAAATGTCGTCCCATGATGCACCGCCATCAGTCGTAAGACGAATAGCACTGCCACGGCAAACTATCATAGTATTAGAGTCTGTATCTGCTATAGCGGCCTCTCCTAGCACACCTATGTTAGGATCTGCCTTATAACTCCAGTCTCTCCCAAATCGATTGCCTACAAAGACACTATCACTAAAGTGAAGTACCTGCATTTGATCCATAGGGTTTTGCAAAAAAGGAGCTTCCCAAGCCGCATTTCCAGATCCTCTGTTCGGATTTCCTGTGCCGGGTCTGCTTTGTCCGCCGTCTCTTGTGTAGTTTCTACTTCCATACTGCCAGCTGCCTATCATCCAATTCGGGTTTAGAGCATGTACAAGTGCTTCCATACCATCACCACCATTCCATTCTATCCATCCGTCAGGTGCTAGTATACTAGTCCCATTGTCTTGCGAACCAGCCATATGTACATCGTAATTTCCTTGGCTAGTACCTACTGCATAAAACTCTCTAATTGCTGTACCGTCATTTAGTCTAGTCCATGTAACTCCATTATCAGAGCTCTGAGCTAAATAGCCATCGGTGCCCACGTAGAATGTCCCGTTTACACATGCTGCAATACGCAAATCTGCATGTATGTAGGCTTCGTTTTGGTTGGACCATTCTGTCCTTTTGGTGAAAGCATCTCCGTTGTTGGTAGAATTATGTAAGTCTACATATCCATAAACCATGTTATTGGTATCTATATCAGATACGGCAAATGCAAGTCCAGACTCATCAGGGTTAGACAGATAGTTAAACGTATTTCCCTCGTCTGTAGATTTATATACTCCACTTGTAGAGGCCGCGTATATATGAGTAGGTGCAGTTTTGCATATAGATAGGTGAACTTGTCTTTGGCTGTTACTG
>Ga0307993_1000158_pt1 | contig 21988 bp, 19 predicted proteins | sample EllFjometagen260_FD_203163 | JGI IMG/M metagenome (GOLD analysis project Ga0307993, IMG submission 203163) | Marine microbial communities from Ellis Fjord, Antarctic Ocean - #260 | ecosystem: Environmental > Aquatic > Marine > Unclassified | place: Southern Ocean | collected 2014-11-02 | reverse complement strand
AGGGTGAATCCGCATTGCAAGCCGCAGAGGGCGGCGCACACCGCATGTTGGGACCGGTTACGGCTTCATCCTTAACCACAATTGCGGCATTTTTACCGCTGATGTTAATTGGGGGCGAGATTGGGAATATTCTGTTTGCGATTCCATTGGTCATTATTGCGGTTATTGTGGCGTCATTAATAGAAAGTTTTGTGGTGCTACCAGGGCATCTTCGTCACGCTTTAAATGGCGTGAAAACCTCTAAACCGGGTTCGGTGCGCTATCGTTTGGAACATGGAATTGACTACCTAAGACATCACCAGTTTCGGAGTTTAGTGCGCTGGGTTTTGGCGCATCGTGGCATTACTTTAGCCATTACGTTAGGGATGATGATATTTGTAGTCGGGTTGTTAGCCGGTGGTCGATTAGGGTTTGTATTTTTCCCTTCTCCAGAGTCGACTAAGATTAATGCGGATGCCATTTTTACATCGGGTACGCCCTCTGAAGTGTCGGGTGACTATTTAGAGCACTTGTACGAAACCTTGCTGGAAACCGAACAAGAGTTAGAGCCGGGCATCATTAACACGGCGGTGGTGCACTTTAATGAAACCAGTAGTCAGGCCGGTGCAAATTTTGCGGGCATAAAGGTTGAGCTTATTGAGCCTGATCAACGTGAAACCCGAAACACCGAGTTTATTGAAGTTTGGCAAGCAAAGGCGGGTATGGTGCCTGGTTTGGATACCTTGACCATGGCGGCGCCTCGTATGGGACCTCCAGGGAGTGATGTTGATATTCGACTAATGGGCGCCGAGCCTGCGTTACTTAAACAAGCCTCTTTAGACCTTCAGGCAGTGCTCAATCAGATTTCAGGGGTGAGTGACATTCGCGATGACCTGCCTTACGGTCGAGATCAGTTGATTTATGAATTAACCCCGCAAGGTAAAGCGTTGGGTTTGACATACGTGACGCTTGGTCGGCAGTTGTCAGATGCGTTTTCAGGACGATTAGTGCAGATTTTTACCGATGAAGAGGATGAGATAGAAGTCCGCGTTCAATACCCTCTTGAAGATCAATCTACGCTGGCATCGATTAATCGTATGCAAATTCTGACCCCTTCTGGTCAGCGAGTGGCATTGAGTTCGGTTGCTTCATGGACAACCCAACGTGGTTTTGACATTATGCGTCACGTTGATGGTCAGCTTGCGGTGACCGTGGTGGGTGAAGTCGATAAAAACGTGAATAATGCAAACCGTATATTGGCAACGCTTAAAGAGACCACGCTGGCTGAGTTAGAGATGAAGTATGGTTTGCGCTATTCGGTTGAAGGGCAAAGTGCCCGACAGGCGGAAACCTTAGATGATATGAAAGTAGGCCTGTTGATTGGGCTTTCTATGATTTATATTGTGTTAGCTTGGGTGTTTGCCTCTTACGGTTGGCCGATTGTGGTAATGATGGGGATTCCGTTTGGTCTGGTCGGTGCAATTATGGGGCATTGGTGGATGGGCTTGGACATGACGATTTTGTCATTGTTTGGTTTCTTTGGGTTGTCGGGTATTGTGGTCAACGACTCGATTATTTTGGTGAGTTTCTACAAGCGTTTGCGTGAAGCGGGTATGGCGATCAATGAGGCCTTAGAGGAGGCCGCAGTACAAAGGGTGCGAGCGGTTATGCTTACTTCTTTAACCACGGTAGCCGGTTTGACCCCTTTATTGTTTGAAACTTCTTTGCAGGCGCAGTTCTTAATTCCTATGGCAACGGCCATTGCATTTGGTCTTATATTTTCGACCTTTTTGATTTTGTTAGTTATTCCTGCGATGCTCTCTATTTATGAGTATACGTATGAACGATGGACTAAAAGATCATCGGTTGAAGTTGTAAGCGTCGCATGAACTAAACAGGCCTGCTAACTTTAAAGAAAGCGATTAAGTCTAATTTTTGGCTTAATCGCTTTTTTTGTGCCCTAAACGTCACTTTTCACGGGGTTAACCTCATTAAGTGGCGGTATTCGTTCTTTTAAAGATCCTTTTTTTATATTAAAAGGTGATTGATTGAGCTTGTTTTTCTAATAAATGAATAAGAAACCTTGATGATTTTGCTGTTTTGAGAGAGAATAATCGTCCAAATTTATGTTGTGGTCGGGCTTTTTCACGTCTAAAAAGGCATGAAATCGCTTATTAAAGGCACCACAAAACACCAAATTCTTAAAATAAATTGAGGAAGTTGTATGGCAACTCGTAGAGACCTGGCAAATGCAATCCGTGCGTTAAGTATGGATGCAGTTCAAAAAGCAAACTCTGGTCACCCTGGTGCGCCGATGGGTATGGCGGATATCGCTGAAGTATTGTGGAACAGCCACATGAAATATAACCCAACGAACTCTAAATGGTCAGATCGTGACCGTTTTGTACTTTCGAACGGCCACGGTTCAATGCTTATGTATTCTTTATTGCACCTTTCTGGTTACGACCTGAGCATGGAAGACATCAAACAGTTCCGTCAGTTACACGCTAAGACAGCGGGTCACCCAGAGTATGGTTATGCTGAAGGTATCGAGACTACAACGGGTCCATTAGGACAAGGTTTAACAAACGCAGTCGGTATGGCGATTGCTGAACGTACCTTAGCGGCACAGTTCAACAAGCCTGGTCATGACATCGTAGACCACAACACGTATGTGTTCATGGGTGACGGTTGTTTAATGGAAGGTCTTTCTCACGAAGCCGCAGCCATGGCTGGGACATTAGGTCTTGGTAAGTTAGTTGCATTCTGGGATGACAATGACATCTCTATCGATGGTCCAATCGGCGATTGGATGGAAAAAGGCGTTCCAGGACGTTTCGTTTCTTATGATTGGCACGTTATTCCTAACGTTGATGGTCATGATGCAGAAGCCATCAGTAAAGCCATTGAAGAAGCTAAGAAAGTAACCGATAAGCCAACGTTGATTTGTACTAAGACGGTCATTGGTTTTGGTTCACCTAACAAAGCCGGTACTTACTCTTGTCACGGCGCACCGTTAGGTGACGACGAAATCGCATTGGCACGTGCTGAACTTGGTTGGACAGCGGCTCCGTTTGAAATTCCAGAAGATATCTATGCAGGTTGGGATCATAAAGCACAAGGTGCAACAGACGAAGCAGCTTGGAACGACAAGTTTGCAGCCTATAAAGCCGCTTTCCCAGCTGAAGCAGCAGAATATGTGCGTCGTATGGCGGGTGATCTTCCTGCTAACTTCGCAGTGGATATGGATGCATTCATTGCTAAGACTCAAGAAGAAAGTCCTAAGCTAGCGTCACGTCAAGCGTCACAAAAAACGATTGAGAAGTTAGGTGAGTTACTACCTGAAATGTTCGGTGGGTCTGCTGACTTAACCGGTTCTAACTTAACTAACTGGTCTAAGATGGTTAAAGTTAATCACGATAATGCCGACGGTAACTACCTGTCTTGGGGTGTTCGTGAATTCGGTATGGCACACATGATGAACGGTATGGTTCTTCACGGTGGCTTTAAAGTATTTGGTGGAACGTTCTTCATGTTTATGGAGTTCATGCGTAACGCGTTACGTATGTCTGCATTAATGAAGATTGGTACGATCTACGTTTACACACATGACTCTATCGGTCTGGGTGAAGATGGACCGACGCACCAGCCTGTTGAGCAGTTAGCAACTATGCGCGTTATCCCTAACTTCCAAACTTGGCGTGGTTGTGATGCGGTTGAGTCTGCGGTTTCTTGGAAAGTTGCAATGATGCGTGATACAGCACCAACAGCCTTAATTTTCTCTCGCCAGGCCTTAACGCCAATGGCACGTACGGCTCAGCAAGTTGCGGACATCGAGAAGGGTGGTTACATCCTTAAAGATTGTGAAGGGACACCTGATATTATCTTTATCTCTACCGGTTCTGAAGTCGGTTTAACGGTTGAATCTGCTGAAGCCATGGACGCTAACGTTCGTGTTGTTTCTATGCCTTGTACCGATGCGTATGATGAGCAAGATCAAGCTTATAAGGATTCTGTACTGATTCCTGGTGTTAAGCGTGTTGCAATCGAAGCGGGTGTCGCTGATGGTTGGTATAAATATGTTGGTCTTGAAGGTGGAACAGTTTGTATGTCTACGTTCGGTGAATCAGCACCTGCAGGCGAACTATTCGAAATGTTCGGTTTCACAGTAGAGAACGTTGTTGCAACTGCGAACAAGGTTTTAGGTAAGTAATTAAATCAGCCGTCTATCTGACGGCTTAATTGTTTATCGCACAATAATTAATTTTTTATAAAGTTAGGCCTGTTTAAACAGGCCTGGTATTAAATTGGAGTAAAACTCAATGACTATTAAAGTTGGTATTAACGGTTTTGGCCGTATCGGTCGTATGGCTTTCCGTGCAGCAGCAAAAGATTTCAAAAACATCGAAGTGGTCGCAATCAATGATTTGCTAGATCCTGAATACTTAGCATACATGCTTAAGTTCGATTCTGTACACGGTCGTTTTGACGGAACAGTTGATGTTGTTGACGGACACCTAGTTGTAAACGGTAAGACAATCCGTATCACCGCTGAGCGTAACCCTGCTGACCTAGCTTGGTCTGATGTGGGTGCTGATTTAGTTATCGAATGTACTGGTTTCTTCCTAACTGAAGAATCTTGTCAGGCACACATCGATGCCGGTGCTAAGAAAGTGGTTCAGTCTGCGCCTTCTAAGGATCACACGCCAATGTTCGTTTATGGTGTTAACCATGAAGAGTACGCTGGTCAAGCAATCGTTTCTGCGGCTTCTTGTACAACCAACGGTCTTGCGCCAGTTGCTAAAGTACTTAACGACAGCTTCGGTATCAAACGTGGTCTTATGACAACCGTTCATGCTGCAACGGCGACTCAGAAAACCGTTGATGGTCCTTCTATGAAAGACTGGCGTGGTGGGCGTGGTATTCTTGAGAATATCATTCCATCTTCAACGGGTGCGGCGAAAGCGGTAGGTAAAGTATTACCAGTGCTTAACGGTAAGTTAACAGGTATGGCGTTCCGCGTACCTACTTCTGACGTTTCAGTTGTTGACTTAACGGTAGAGTTAGAAAAAGAAGCGTCTTACGACGATATCTGTGCTGCAATGAAAGCGGCTTCAGAAGGTCCAATGGCGGGGGTGCTTGGTTACACTGAAGAAGCCAATGTATCAACTGATTTCCGTGGTGATTCTCACCCATCAATCTTTGACGCTAAAGCCGGTATCGCTCTAGATTCTACTTTCGTTAAAGTGGTTGCTTGGTACGATAACGAGTACGGCTACACTTGTAACATGATGAGAGTTGTAGAACACGTAGGAAAATAATTATTGCTTCATCTCATTAGCGGCTGATTTCTTCGTTGGTTGTCGGTCGTGTGCACTTGCACACTCCCTTCGCCCGCCTTGAACTCAACTCGCTACTGAGCGAATCAATTAACTATTTTGTTATTGATTTGGAGGGGTTGATTCTCTCCAAATTAAATTTTCTTGTTTGTATTCAAAGCTGAGTATAAAAAAGTAAGTTTAATTATTTAATCCAATGCTATTTTCTTCCTGAAAATGGTTTTTACTTTAAGAAAGAGGACTCAACATGTCTGTAATTAAGATGTCTGATCTAGATTTGGCTGGTAAGCGCGTATTGATTCGTGAAGACCTTAACGTTCCAGTTAAAGATGGAAAAGTAACTTCTGATGCACGTATTCGTGCTTCATTGCCTACGATTAAAATGGCGGCTGAAGCCGGTGCTAAGGTTATGCTTATGTCTCACCTTGGTCGTCCAACTGAAGGTGAGTATGCAGAAGAGTTTTCTTTAGCGCCTGTTGCAGCTAACCTTTCTGAAAAACTAGGTAAAGAAGTACGTTTAGTTAAAGACTACCTTGGAACAGACATGGATGTTGCAAACGGTGAAGTCGTTCTTTTAGAAAACGTTCGTTTTAACGTGGGTGAGAAGAAAAACACTGAAGAGCTGTCTAAGCAGTACGCAGCATTGTGTGATGTCTATGTAATGGATGCGTTTGGTACCGCTCACCGTGCACAAGCTTCAACGCACGGCGCCGGTGCATTTGCTGATACAGCGTGTGCAGGTCCATTGTTAGCCGCTGAGTTAGATGCATTAGGTAAGGCTCTAAACAACCCAGCGCGTCCAATGGTTGCGATTGTGGGTGGTTCTAAAGTCTCTACTAAGCTAACCGTTCTTGAATCACTTTCTGAGAAAGTGGATCAGTTGGTTGTGGGTGGTGGTATTGCAAACACATTCATCGAAGCGGCGGGTCACAACGTTGGTAAGTCACTATCAGAAACAGATTTAGTACCGACTTGTAAAAAGCTAAACGAGATCATGAACGCACGTGGAGCCGGTATTCCACTAGCATCCGATGTTGTTTGTGGTAAAGAGTTCTCAGAAACTGCGGTTGCAACGACTATGAAGGCGTCTGAAGTTCAAGATGACGATATGATTTTTGATATCGGTCCAGATTCAGCGGCAGAATTGGCTGAAATCATTAAGAATGCCGGTACCGTTGTATGGAACGGTCCAGTAGGTGTATTTGAGTTTGACCAGTTTGGTGGTGGAACAAAAGCCATTGCGATGGCCATTGCTGAATCAAACGCATTCTCTATCGCAGGTGGGGGTGATACATTAGCCGCTATCGATAAGTATGATATTGCGGACAAAGTTTCTTACATCTCTACCGGTGGTGGCGCGTTCTTAGAATTCCTAGAAGGAAAAGAACTGCCAGCGGTTACCATGCTTGAAGCCGCAGCTGCAAAATAATTCGTTGTAAATAACGAAAAAGTGACCAGGCCTGTTCAAAATGAACAGGCCTGGTTTAATTTAAATGTCACTTAGGTTTGTTAAATTAAGTCAGTTCAAAAAAAAGAAGGGTGACTCGGTAAGTAAACATATTTTGATGCCTCAGCCATAAGATTGGCTGTTAGTTATGGGTCGGAGTTTATTTTGCGAGACATCTTTTTTGGACATTAACAAACTCCAAATTTTATATAAGGTAAATATACACATGCCAATTAATGGTTTAAGAAGAACAAAAATTGTAGCCACATTAGGTCCAGCAACAGATCGCGAAGGCGAGCTAGAAAAAATGATTAAAGCGGGTCTTGATGTAGTCCGTATTAATATGTCACACGGTAACCCAGAAGAGCATAAAATCCGCGCTCAGCAAGTTCGTGATTTAGCAAAAAAATTCGATCACGAAGTGGGTGTATTAGTTGACCTTCAAGGTCCTAAGATTCGTATTGCACGTTTTGCTGACGATAAAATCATCTTACAAGACGGTGATCATTTTGCGCTGGATAACAATGTTGGTTTAACTGACGGTAACCAACGAGAAGTTGGTTTAACGTATAAAAATCTACCTTACGACGTTAAGTCAGGTGATAAGTTGTTATTGGATGACGGTCGTTTAATCTTTCAAGTCGTTGAAGTGGTTGGCGAACGTGTGGAATGTACGGTTGTGGTTGGTGGAACCTTGTCTAACAACAAAGGTATTAACCTACAAGGTGGCGGACTTTCAGCCGCTGCATTAACAGATAAAGACAAAGAAGATATTTTAACCGCCGCTGAAATTGGTGCAGATTATCTAGCACTTTCTTTCCCACGCTCTGCGGAAGATGTTGAATATTGTCGTTCATTAGCGTCAAAAGCTGGCTTAAACTGTAGCATCGTTTCTAAAATTGAACGTGCTGAAGCGGTAGCGGATGATGAAACGCTTGATGGTATTATCTTGGCTTCTGACGTTATCATGATTGCACGTGGTGACTTAGGGGTTGAAGTGGGCGATGCTCAACTTCCTGCACTTCAAAAGAAAATGATCAAACGTGCTCGTCAGTTAAATCGTGTGACTATCACGGCAACACAGATGATGGAAACGATGATTGAAAACGCAATTCCAACGCGTGCAGAAGTCTTCGACGTTGCAAACGCGGTGATGGATGGATCGGATGCGGTAATGTTGTCTGGTGAAACAGCAACCGGTAAATCACCTAGCTTAGTTATTGAGACAATGAGTCGTATTTGTCAGGAAGCTGAGAAGTCTCGTACTTCACGTGAGTCAACGCACCGTATTGATGAGTCGTTTACCGCGGTTGATGAAACCGTTGCAATGGCAACGATGTATGCGGCAAACCACTTTAATGTTAAGTGTATTGCGGCATTGACAGAGTCGGGTAATACCCCGTTGCTTATGTCACGTATCAGTTCAGGTATGCCGATTATTGCAATTACCCCACATTTAGATACCCGTCGTAAAGTGACGATGTATCGTGGTGTCTACCCATCATCAATTGATTATGGTCAGCTTGATGATTCTGGTGTGCAGGCACTTGTGTTACAGAAAATTAAGAATTTCGGAATTGCACAAACCGGTGATTTGGTTATTTTGACGCGTGGTGAAGTTAAAGGCACTATGGGTGGAACTAACCGTATGGAAATTGTAAAAATTCCATAATTGTAAATGGCTAACAGAGGCCGAGTAAACTTGGCCTTAGAATAATTATTTGGATAGCTTATAAAAGCTTGTTAGAATAGTACAAATTTTTTGAATAACTAACTAGAGGAGTCTCGCACATGGCGATGATTACACTTCGTGAATTAATGGACTACGCAGCAGAAAACAACTTCGGTATGCCTGCGTTTAACGTAAACAACATGGAACAAGTACGTGCAATCATGCGCGCTGCTGACGCGGTAGATTCTCCAGTAATCCTTCAGGGTTCTGCAGGTGCGCGTAAGTACGCTGGTGAGCCAATGCTTCGTCACATGATTGCAGCTGCGGTTGAAATGTACCCTAACGTTCCTGTTGTAATGCACCAGGATCACGGTTCTGATGTGGGCGTATGTTTACGTGCGATTCAGTCTGGTTTCACATCAGTCATGATGGATGGTTCATTAGAAGCGGACATGAAAACACCTGCATCTTACGAGTACAATGCTGGAATCACTGCGGAAGTAGTTGCGATTGCACACGCTGGTGGTGTTTCTGTTGAGGGTGAGCTAGGTTGTTTAGGTTCGCTTGAAACTGGAATGATGGGTGAAGAAGATGGTCACGGTTCTGACGAGAAGTTAGACATGAGCAGCTTACTAACTGATCCTGAAGAAGCGGCTCAGTTTGTTAAAGATACCAACGTTGACTGTCTTGCAGTAGCCGTTGGTACTTCTCACGGTGCTTACAAGTTTACTTCTAAGCCTGGTGCTGACGTTCTTAAGATCGACCAGATCAAAAAGATCCATGAGCGTATTCCGGATACTCACATCGTAATGCACGGTTCTTCTTCTGTACCAGAAGAGTGGTTGGAAACAATCAACAACTACGGTGGTGATATGGGTCAAACTTACGGTGTTCCTGTTGAAGCAATCGTTGAAGGTATCAAGTATGGTGTTCGTAAAGTAAACATCGATACTGACCTACGTATGGCTTCTACTGGCGCGATTCGTCAGCACCTAACTGAAAACACAGCTAACTTCGATCCACGTAAGTTCTTCAACGCAGCTGAAAACGCTATGATGGAAATTTGTAAGGCTCGTTTTGAAGCATTTGGTTGTGCTGGACACGGTTCTAAAATCAAGGCGCTTGGTCTTGAAGAGATGCAGGCTCGTTATGCATCAGGTTCTCTAAACCAAACTGTAAAATAATTTGCAGTTCGTTTTGAACTAAAAAGAACCCGCCTTATGGCGGGTTTTTTTATGCCTGAATAAAACGATATCCGTGGATTCTTTATTTAGGATCTTTATCAGCGTTAGAATAACGATATGAAAATACAGTAAAAGGAAAAATGTGTATGTGTCCAATTATTTTGGGTTTATTAGTGTTACTGCTGTATTACGCAAGTTCACAACTTGAAACCCTGAGTCTTTCAGAACAGGTAGGCGACAGTCAGGTTGTGGTTGCTCAGAACTGGGAAATTGTGTTTACGTTATGGCCTCTGGCGTTGTTTCTATTTTTGCTTGGTGTAGTCAGTATGTTGTTACTGTTTCGGTTTCGTTCAATGCTGAAAGAACGACGAGAGAAGCAATTAGAGGCTGATAAGTCTAATGAGACTGAGGATTAAAGAACAAATCCTGAGATGGGTTGAGCCGTATAGGTAGCGTTATATTTAAGATGGAATACCTGAATAGATTCTGCCTGAACCAATGCTTGAATGTCCCGCACATTTTCGATGTCAGCGTCTTTAGAAATGTCATTAATAATAATGCTATGCAAGCTAAGCTTAGAGCGTTTAATGGCCTCGATGGTCAGCAGGGCACTATTAATGCAGCCTAGCCGATTGCCAATCACTAAAACAACTGGGTAGCCGAGCGTTTTGGCTAAGTCAGCATTTAAGCCGTCACTGGAGATTGGAGAATAAAACCCGCCTGCCCCTTCAACAAGTGCAAAGCACTCTGTTGGCTTATCACAGGCTTTTGCAAGCATTTGTGTGGTAAACAATCTGTTGGCTTGTTTAAGCGCTCTTTGGGGGGATATGGCAGGCTCAAAGGTGTTTGGACAGATCGTTTGTAGCGATTCTGAAGATAAGCAGGCCTGTTGAATATACAGGGCGTCTTCTGAGAGCAATGTTCCATCTGCTTGCAGGATGCAGCCAGAGGCAATGGGTTTACGTGGACTGACTTTTAACCCTTGCTGCAACAGACTTAAACCTATGCAACCTGTGGCATAAGTTTTACCGACGTCGGTATCGGTTCCAGTAATAAAAAACCCAGCAGGCCTGCTGGGTTGAGAGAACTTTTCTTTTATCACTTTACGTCACGCTTTAGCATTACAAATTTTCGGTTAAACGGGCTTGCGCTTCTTGGTATTTTTCATAGGTTTTTAACACCACATCTTCTGGAAGTTCAGGGGCGGTTTCTGGGTTTTTATCCCAATCCAATGAATCCAAGTAATCGCGAATATATTGTTTATCAAAACTCTCAGGGTTTTTTCCAACGGCATAACTCACCGCTGGCCAAAATCTTGAACTGTCTGGGGTCAAGGCTTCGTCAATTAAATGAATAACACCGCTTTCATCTTCACCAAACTCAAACTTGGTGTCTCCAATAATGATGCCACGTTCAAGCGCAAATTCAGCAGCAAAGTTATAAAGTGCTAAGCTTAGCTCACGAACTTTATTCGACTTTTCTTCGCCCATGATTTCAATCAGCTGTTCAAAGCTAATATTTTCATCATGATCGCCTTGTTCCGCTTTGGTGGACGGTGTGAAAAGCGGTTCAGGTAGCTGTTGCGCCTTCTTTAGTCCCGCTTCCAGTGGAATGCCACACACACTCTGTTTCTTTTTATACTCTTTCCAGCCAGAACCAACTAAGTATCCACGCACAATCGCTTCAACGGGTAGCGGTTTAAGTTTACGTACAATCATGCCACGTCCATCAAGCTGCTTTAACTCTTCAGGGGTTAAGTAGTCCGCTAGCGTCAGGTTACTGACCAATTGGTTTGGAACGATGTGTGTGGTCTTATTCATCCAGAATTGTGCGGTATCTGTCAAGATACGGCCTTTTCCTGGAATGGGTGTTGGTAATACTGCATCGTAAGCTGAGATTCTGTCTGTCGTTACAATCAACAAATGTTGGTCATCAATGTCATAAATATCACGCACTTTCCCCTTGTTTACAAGAGGCAAGCTAGTTAGTTGTGATTCATAAAGTGGTTGCATTGAGTAGTTCCTATGTCTCTATATTCAATTATCAGCAATTAGTCAGTGGCACGTCGTCTTTTGGTATAAGAGTACTTAACATTACCGTAACGTAATATTAATGTCGCAATGGTAATGAGCGTAATGGTTGCTCCCACCGCAATCATCTCCCACTCAGTCATCTCTTTCATGTCTAAAATCAACAATCGAGCTAAAGCGACAATAGCAATATAGAGCGGTAGGCGAATCGGTAATTTACCAGATTCTAGATAGATGGCAACCATTGCCAAGACTTCAAGGTATAAGAAAAGCAACAGTAAGTCACCCAAGGTGACTTTACCTTGATTAATCATGTGCACAACCTCACCGTATCCGGCAAAAACAGTGGCAAGCGCAATAATTACTAAGCCAAGGTATTCCGCATAATGGATCGCTTGTGACAACACTCTTTCACGTTTTGGTTTAATGACGACTTTACGAAACTGCTGATAATCTGTGGTATTACGACGTTCATCACTCCGTTCCATCGGTTGTTCAGTGTTCATAGTTTAATACCTGCTTAATACATTGTGCCGAGTGTTTATGGCCTTGAAGGGGATGTAATTTCTATTGCCATCTTAATACAGAGCGGATTGCTATGCATTTTTTTGCCCATTTTATAGGATACTGTTAAAATGCACGAATTAATTTTTGTAAAAATTCAATAAGGAACATTAGCATGGCTAAGAATGAAAACTGGATTGCCCCTTCAATTTTATCAGCGGACTTTGCTCAACTGGGTACGGACGTTAAAGATGTCATCGCAGCGGGCGCAAATGTGGTGCACTTTGATGTAATGGATAACCACTATGTTCCTAACCTAACCATTGGTCCATTGGTGTGTGAATCACTTAAGAACTTTATGGTTCGTGAAGGCGTTGCAGCACCGATTGACGTTCACTTAATGGTTAAGCCAGTGAGTCGTGTTATTGGTGATTTCGCCTCTGCGGGTGCCGATATTATTACGTTCCACCCTGAAGCGTCAGAGCACATTGATGGCGATTTAGGACTAATTAAAAACGCAGGCCTTAAAGCCGGTTTAGTGTTTAACCCAGCTACGTCTCTTGATTACCTAGAGCACGTTATGGATAAAATTGACATGATCTTGATTATGTCTGTTAACCCTGGTTTTGGTGGACAGTCGTTCATTCCTCAAGCACTAGAAAAACTAAAAATGGCACGTAAGTTAATTGATGCCTCTGGCCGTGATATCCGTTTAGAAATTGACGGTGGTGTTAAAGTTGAAAACATTCGTGATGTCGCGGCAGCTGGTTGTGATACGTTTGTATCCGGTTCTGGTATTTTTGGTAAAGCCAATGCGTCAGACGCGAACCGTTATGACACGGTTATTCAACAGATGCGTGACGAGCTTGCTAAAGCATAATCCATAAAAAAACAAAACCCGTTTACACAGAACGCTGGTGCTTTTTAGCTCCGGCGTTTTGTTGTATATGGGAAGCCATAATTTAGTAAAAAGGGAATCACCATGGATAAGATAAAACCCGGGTTTGTATTGTTTGATTTAGACGGTACATTAGTGGACAGCGTGCCCGATTTATCGTTTTGCGTAGACGAAATGATGAAGCAAATTGACCTCCCGGTTCGTGGTGAGGCTGCGGTGCGTAATTGGGTTGGTAATGGGGTTCAGCGTTTAGTTGAACGCGCATTAGTGGGCGCGGTTGAAGGCATGCCAGATCAAGATTTAATGGACAAAGCGTACCCTATTTTTCTTGAGTTGTATAAGCAAAACAATGCGGTGCACTCTTGCGTTTACGAAGGGGTGGTAGAAGGGCTTGAATGGGTCTTAGCACAAGGTTATCGTGTGGCCTGTGTGACCAACAAAGCCGAAGCCTTTACGATTCCGTTATTAAAAGAGAAAGGGCTGTTCGACTATTTTGAGTTCATCGTCTCTGGAGATACCTGTGCAGAGAAGAAGCCACACCCCATGCCATTGCTTCACGCTGCTGAACTGATGGGTGTTGAACCCGATAATGCACTCATGGTTGGGGATTCACGTTCGGATGTACTCGCTGCGCGTGCGGCTGGGTTCCATATTTTCTGTATGACTTATGGTTATAACCACGGTGAAGATATTCGTGATTACAATCCTGATGTTATTCTGGATTCATTTACGGAATTTGCAGATTACATCGAAGCAAAATAATACAAAATAATAAATGGGTTCACCTGTTTATTGGTTAATAGGCTTGCTGAAAATTATCATGATTTTAATTTTCAACAGGCCTGCTAACGTTTAACTTGAGACGTTTGTATTAACAATAGGATTCATTAAAATGGCTTTTATCAAAGCATTGTTACTAGAAATTTTTCGTCCTCTAATTTGTTCAATTGCCGGAATTCGTCGGGCAATTCTTTTTAAACGATTAGAGCACCACAACGAAACTAAGGCAGAAAAAAACCATGAGTAAGGCTCATTTTACCAATCTGGCAAACCAAGGTTATAACCGTGCACCGCTTATGCGCACCGTGTTATCCGACTACGATACGCCCCTAAGCGTTTACCATAAACTGGCAAAAGGCGCGTATTCCTACTTGTTTGAATCGGTTCAAGGTGGCGATAAATGGGGTCGCTACTCTATCATTGGGCTGCCTTGTCAACGCCGATTGTTGATTCGTGGTAATCAAATTCAAGAGCTGGTGGGCGATAAAGTCGTTCAGCAACAGGTAGCGGATGATCCTTTGGCGTGGGTAGAAGCGTTTCAAAGTCAGTTTAAGGTTTATAACCAACCAGGCCTGCCCGCTTTTAGTGGCGGTTTAGTCGGGTATTTTGGTTACGACACCATTCGTTTTGTCGAAGAGCGTTTAAAAAACAGCACGCCTGAACAAGATGATATTCAAGCCCCTGACATTGAACTATTAGTGTCAGAAGAGTTGGTGGTGTTTGATAACTTAAGCGGTCAAGTGCATGTGATTGTGCACGCCGATTTAACCCAAGACAATGGCTATGACAAAGCTCAAACGCGTTTAGACGAACTGCAAACACTATTAAGCCAGCCGATGGTTCTGCCAATTGATAAAGCGCAAGAAACGAGCTTGACTGAGTCGGACTTTGTTTCCAGTTTTGGTGAACAAGCCTTTAAAGACGCGGTCGCTAAAATCAAAGAGTACATTTTAGCGGGTGACGCCATGCAAGTGGTGATCTCTCAGCAAATGTCGGTGGATTTTGACGCGGCCCCGATAGATCTGTACCGTGCCTTACGTTATCTAAACCCATCCCCGTATATGTTTTTTGTGGATATGGGCGATTTACAAATTGTAGGTTCGTCGCCAGAAATTTTAGTGCGCTTAGAAGACAACCAAGTCACAGTTCGCCCGATTGCCGGAACTCGTTTGCGTGGTGCAACCCCAGAAAAAGACGATGCGCTAGAGCAAGAACTATTAAATGACCCCAAAGAGTTAGCGGAGCATTTAATGCTCATTGACTTAGGGCGTAACGACGTTGGGCGCATTGCCGAAGTCGGGTCGGTTGAGTTAACCGAAAAAATGATTGTTGAGCGTTACTCGCACGTTATGCATATTGTTTCTAACGTGAATGGTCAAGCCAAGCCAGGCATGACCGCCATGGATGTATTGCGTGCTACCTTCCCAGCAGGCACGTTGTCCGGTGCGCCTAAAATTCGCGCCATGGAAATAGTCGACGAAATGGAACCGGTAAAACGCGGGATTTACGGCGGTGCAGTTGGGTATTTAGGATGGCATGGCAATATGGATACCGCCATTGCGATTCGCACCGCGGTCATTAAAAACAATAAACTATTTGTACAAGCCGGTGCGGGCATTGTCGCCGATTCTAATCCGCAGTCGGAGTGGGATGAAACCATGAACAAAGGCCGGGCTATTTTTAAAGCCGCGCAATTTGTCACCGAAGGCATGCAAACTCAAAACCCAGATGCTGGGCATCGTTAAGGAACTTTATTATGTTGTTAATGATTGATAACTACGACTCGTTTACCTATAACATCGTGCAATATTTTGGAGAGTTAGGTCAGCAAGTTGAGGTGTACCGAAATGATCATATTGATTTAGACACCATCCAGGTGCTAGACCCTGAGTTTCTTGTGATCTCCCCTGGGCCTTGCACCCCAACCGAAGCCGGTGTTTCAGTGGAGGCCATTAAGCATTTTGCAGGTAACGTTCCCATTATGGGCGTATGTTTAGGGCACCAAGCGATTGGCCAAGCATTTGGCGGGAACATTGTGCGTGCCAAGCACGTTATGCACGGTAAAACTTCACCGGTTTATCATAACAATGTGGGGATGTTTACAGGCCTGCCAAACCCGGTTCAAACCACGCGTTACCACTCTTTAGTCATTGAACAATCGAGTTTGCCAGAGTGTTTAGAAATAACGGCTTGGACGCAGAATGAAGACGGCAGTATGGATGAAATTATGGGCGTTCGTCATAAAACACTGCCCATTGAAGGCGTGCAGTTTCATCCAGAATCGATTTTGACTGAACAAGGTCACGAGATGTTACGCAACTACCTCGAACAGAAATAAACAGAAATAAACAGAAATAAAGTTATTTCGTACGCAGACTGAAATTTAAAAAAAGACACACTGGATTAGACATGGAATTAAAAGCCGCTTTAGAACAGTTATTAAACCGTCAAGATTTAGATTCTGATCAAATGGAATCGGTCATACATAAACTCATGTCTGGTAAAGCCACGTCGGCACAAATTGGCGCGATTTTAACGGCGTTACGTATGAAGGGTGAAACCTTAGAAGAAATTACCGCCGCCGTCAAAGTGATGCGCAGTTTGGCGACACCCGTTTCGGTGGAAGACAAGTCTAAGTTAGTGGATACCTGCGGAACGGGTGGGGATGGCGCAAACACCTTTAACATCTCAACCGCGTGTGCTTTTGTGGTCGCAGCAGCAGGGGGCACCGTCGCCAAACATGGTAACCGTTCTATCTCCAGTAAATCGGGCAGTGCCGATGTGCTTGAAGCCGCTGGCGTGGATTTAACGTTAAAGCCCGAGCAGGTTGCTGAGTGTATCAGTGCGACCGGTGTTGGGTTTATGTTTGCTCAGGCGCACCACAGCGCCATGAAACACGTGATTAGCGCGCGCAAAGAGATGGGTGTTCGCACACTTTTTAATCTACTTGGGCCACTCACTAATCCAGCGGGCGCGCCGTTTCAGGTGATTGGTGTGTACGATAAAAGCTTAACCAGCTTGTTTGCTCAAGTGCTTCAGCGTTTAGGGTCAAATCACGTCATGGTGGTGCACGCTGAAGACGGGTTGGATGAAATTAGCATTGCCAGCCGTACCTTTGTGTCGGAACTAAAAAATGGGCAAGTGACCGAGTGGGTGATTGACCCATCCGAGCACGATATGGATCACCCGAACCTAAACGATTTATCAGTCGATTCTGCGCAGGATAGTTTAAATATTATTCGTGCGGTGTTTGCCAACAACGACAGCGCGGCTAAAGACATTGTGTGCTTAAACGCTGGCGCATCGTTATACGTCGCTGGCTTGGCAGACAGCTATGCAGACGGTGTTTGTTTGGCCCGCAAGGTGATTGCAGAAGGCTTAGCGCAAAACAAACTCAGCGAGTTTATTGCCAAAACACAATCGTTTAAAACAGCTTAGAACGCTTAGGTTTCATAAATTTACTCAATAATGAACAGGCCTGTTGGTTTTGAGCGAGTTTTAAATGACCTTTAAATCGCCTTTAAATGAGCTTTAAACTAAGTTAGCAGGCCTGTCTAAAATACGCATCAAATTCAGAATGCACAGAATTAATTTATAAAAATACGGTCAGTTTCAACCATGAAATTAGACCGTAGAACAAGGAAAACACCATGAGTGGTAAACCAACAACACCAACGATTTTAAAAAAAATCATCTTACGCAAACTTGAAGAGATTCAAGAGGGGTGTGATCGCATTCCACTTAGAGAGATGAAGCAGAAAGCGATGATGGCGGCCACCACCCCAACGCGTGGATTTGTTGATGCCATGGAAGCAAAACTAGAAGCTGGAAAGTCTGCGGTGATTGCAGAAATTAAAAAAGCCTCACCCAGTAAAGGGATTTTACGTGACCCGTTTGACCCGGTCGAAATTGCCAAAAGCTATGAAGCCCATGGTGCCGCTTGTTTGTCGGTTTTAACAGACAAAGACTTCTTTCAAGGTTCAAATGAATACCTTCAGCAAGTACGTGAAGCGGTTGATCTACCAATTATTCGTAAAGACTTTATTGTAGACGATTACCAAGTGTATGAAGCGCGCGTGATTGGCGCAGATTGCATTCTATTGATTGCTGCGGCCATTGGCGACGCTCAAATGTCGGAACTCACAGAAACCGCTCTAAATCTTGGGATGGATGTGCTGATTGAAGTGCACAATAAAGAAGAGTGTGAGCGCGCTTTAAAACTGCCTTTACCAATGATTGGAATTAACAACCGTGACTTGCATTCGTTTGATGTCTCGTTAGACACCACCATTGAAATGCTCGAGATGATTCCGGACGACCGCATCGTGATTACTGAAAGCGGTATCTTAAGCAAGGCCGATGTAGCCAGAATGCGTGCTTGTCATGTTGACAGTTTCTTAGTGGGCGAAGCGTTTATGCGTGCCGAAAACCCAGGTGAAAAACTGGCAGAGTTGTTTGCTTAAACGTTGAACATGCTCGTGAAGGTTTCATGTTTCATTCAAAATCAACAGGCCTGCTAACTTGATAGTTAGCAGGCCTGTTTTGTTTTGTTAATTTATGTGATGTTAAGATTTAAGAAGGCGGATCGGCAATTACGGCGGTTGACGCGTTTAAACGAAACCAACCGGCAACACTCGCTCTTGGGTGTTGGGTAGGTAAAACCTCATGCGGTATTTGTTCGCTCATAAAGACAACCAGCTTGCCTATTTTTGGTTTTATTTTGGCAATTTGGTGCGTTTCTAAATCGTCATACAGTACCAGTTCACCTCCCCAATCATCTTGCCAGTTAGGGTTTAAGTAAAGCACCGTGGTGACCATTCTGTTCGCTTGGCCTTTAAAACTATCCCGATGCGTTTTGTAAAACCCACCTTCTGGGTAAAGTGCATAATGGCATTCGTATTCAAATAACCCTAAAAACAATCCTCGGTTCATCTCTTTCTGTAAGGTTTCCATTGCTTCAAAGTACTCTATTTGTGCCTCTGAGCGGCCATCTAACCATTTAATCTCATCGCGTCGAACTTGGTTGTTTAATTGGTGTTGTTCTCCACGACCAATTCCTGCACGTTGCAAGGCCCCTAAGTCATCATAGTGTTCAATTTCAGCAAGTAGCGCGGCACATACGTGCTCTGGAATGGCATCTGGCCATTCATACCAGCCATGCTCAACGAGGTTATCCAAAAGTGAATTGATGATTTGAATAGGAAAAGTCAACATTAAGTCACTCAATAGAAGGGGGCAGGAGTATGCGCCTCTTTTGAGTTTTTAGCTATCAAAATATAAGCAGGAGAGACGTTTTTTCAAAGACTTAATTTTTCTATGAATTTCAATGGCCTGCCGCGCTTATAGTCGCTGAGAAAAAGGGTTAAAAAATGCTTGCTTTTCCTAAAAAAAAGCGAATAATACGATCTTCCTTTTTCACACAGAAACCTTCAGCTTTGTGCTGACGGCAACAGAAAGAAAAATGGTTAACACCTCACGCAGATATATATGGCGTGGTTGGGGTTCGCAAACTAGCCTTTGTTTGCTGGACTACTATTAATCATTCATCCGCAACTTTCTTTGTTCGGGTGTTTTATAAGGTACATTCAACATGCCAAACTCAGAAAACATTCTCGTTACCAGTAACGACCACTTTGAAGTCATTGAAAAAACGACTGTCATTAATGATACGTGGCCAACCCATGATCAAGCGGTTGAAGATCAAACTCAAGACCACTTTATCTGCCGTAACGGTAAGACCTATGCGGGCACCCATTTAATTATTGATTTATGGGGCGCGACCGAACTTGATAACTTACCGCTAATGGAAAAAACCTTACGTGAAGCGGTCGAAAAAGCCAAGGCGACGTTATTGCATATTCACTTACATCACTTTACCCCAAATGGGGGGATTTCTGGGGTGGCGGTATTAGCGGAATCTCACATTAGTGTGCACTCTTGGCCAGAACGTAACTATGCAGCGTTTGACGTGTTTATGTGTGGTGATGCAGAACCTGAGAAGGCCATTGAAGTCTTAAAAGCCGCGTTTACGCCCACCGAGATTAAAGTAGAGACCATTCTACGTGGTGAAGTGGTTCAAGATGAATTGGCGATTGCATGAAGAATAACTATTTAGAGACCCTTTACCCAACTTGGGGTCAGCAATTTGTGATGGATGACGTGCTGTTTGAGATGAATACTGGGCATCAGCATTTAGTCATTTTTAACAATGCGCAATGGGGCACCGTGATGGCGCTTGATGGCGTGATTCAGACCACCGAAAAAGATGAGTTTATCTATCACGAGATGATGACGCATGTTCCAATGTTGGCGCATGGCGAGGCCAAAAAAGTGCTGATTATCGGTGGCGGTGACGGTGGTATTTTGCGTGAAGTACTCAAGCATCAGAACGTTGAATCGGTTACGCAAGTTGAGATTGATCAGCAGGTCATTGATATGTGTATTCAGTATCTGCCGAATCATTCGGCGGGCGCTTACAGCAATCCAAAAGCCAATATTGTGATTGCGGACGGTGTTGATTTTGTAAACCAATGCACCGATAAGTTTGATGTAATTATTTCAGATTCCACCGACCCGATGGGGCCGGGTGAAGTCTTGTTTACGTCACGGTTTTATCAAGGAATTAAAAACTGCCTGAATGAAGGCGGGGTGTTTGTGGCACAAAACGGGGTGAGCTTTTTGCAAACCGATGAAGTCACTACCACCTATAAACGTTTATCGCCCTTATTTACCGAAGCCAGTTTTTACAGTGGCGCGGTCCCCACTTATGTAGGGGGGATTATGACCTTTGCATGGGCAACGGATAATGTAGCGTTAAAAAAAGTACCGTTAGAAACCATTGAAGCGCGCTTTAAAGCGGCCAATCTATCGACACGTTTTTATACCCCAGCGGTACACAAAGGCAGCTTTGCACTACCGCAATATGTTTTGGATGCCATACAGTCATGACACATTCATCAGAAGATGAACAACCGATTGAACAAATCGTGGGTGAAGAGTTAGAACAATTAGAACAACTGTTTGCGGAACAAACCCACCCAGATGCACTGGAACTGTTTGACCGCGCTTCGTTAAAAGAGCTGGTTGCACAACATGAAACCCCGTTTATGGTGCTAGACCTAGAAGAGGTTGAGTATCAATATAAAGCCCTGCAAGCGGCATTGCCTGGGGTTAAGTTATTTTATGCGGTTAAATCGTTATCGCACCCTTCGTTGATTAAGCGCCTTAAAAGTTTGGGTAGCCAGTTTGATTTGGCCACCACCGGCGAAGTTGATTTAGTCAAAGGTTTAGGGGTAGCGGGTGACGCGTGTATTCATACGCACCCGATTAAAAAAGACAAAGAAATTAAATCGGCGTTAGCGTTTGGTTGTCACCGTTTTGTGGTGGATAACCCGGCTGAAGTCTTGAAGTTTATTCCTTATAAAGATCAAGTAGAGCTGTTAGTGCGCGTTAGTTTTCGCAGTCAAGATGCGGTGGTGGATTTGTCGCGTAAGTTTGGGTGTGCGCTGGAAGAGTTACCAGGCCTGGTGAATCTTGCCATTGAAAATGAATTAACGGTGTCTGGTTTATCGTTTCATGTGGGGTCGCAATCATTATCACCCATGGCGCAAGTAAATGCGGTGACCGCATCGATTAATGCCATGAATGAGATGACTCACATTAATTGGAAGTGGTTGGACATTGGGGGAAGCTTTCCGGTTTCTTACCAAGGCCCAGTAACCCCAATTGAAGATTTTTGTGCACCCGTGATGGAAGCGTTAAAGGCGTTACCAGAAGGCATGGAAGTGTTTGCGGAACCAGGGCGTTTTATCTCTGCTCCGTCAATGATTGAAGTGTTGAGCATTATGGGTAAAGCCAAACGCGGCGCGCGTATTTGGTACTACTTAGATGATGGTGTTTACGGTGCGTTGAGTGGCCAAATGTATGACCATGCCAAATACCCCATTTCGCCTTTAAAGCCGGTTGATCCAATGGGGGATTTTTACCCGAGTGTGTTAGCCGGCCCAACGTGCGACAGTGTGGATGTGGTCGATGAAGATATTGAACTGCCTGAAATGCAGGTGGGTGATATCATGATCGCTAGACAAATGGGCGCCTATACCATCGCGTCGGCCACCGAGTTTAACTACTACCCAAAACAAAAAGTGGTGGTGGT
>Ga0307993_1000157_pt1 | contig 22032 bp, 12 predicted proteins | sample EllFjometagen260_FD_203163 | JGI IMG/M metagenome (GOLD analysis project Ga0307993, IMG submission 203163) | Marine microbial communities from Ellis Fjord, Antarctic Ocean - #260 | ecosystem: Environmental > Aquatic > Marine > Unclassified | place: Southern Ocean | collected 2014-11-02 | reverse complement strand
CCGGGCCGAAAAAAAGTTTTCATTTTTAGAATAAAAAAAAGAGGCCGGACGCAAAATGTGACGTTAGCTGCCTACCCGTGTGCAGAACCTATCGATGAATTATAGTGGCCGCTCGAGCAAAAAAACTACTGAAGTAAAAGCTACTATATAAAAAATAAAATTCATATTATCGATGATTTTTCTATCCTCGGGGATACTAGCTGATTGACGGTGGACAGATAGCCATATCGATAGACAAAAAGCGGACCTTTCATTTTTGAATAAGCTGTCGCGCGTCACGGGGAGGCAACGCTGCAATCTTTCGGTGTACAACAGCCGAGGATGTCTAGTTCAGAATGCGCCTCGATCCCCGTGATGTATTACGACCGGGGCGGCGCCACAGCTGCCGGCGACAGTATGGAAGTAGCGTACACACACGTCCAAGGTCCGATCGAGATCCCGGTGACGTACCTGAACATGTCTCTTGGGGGGCTCGGCAGTCTCGGCAACTTTGACACCTGCGAGCGATCGACCAACGCACCAGACGTCCGCAAGAAGTTTGCCACCAAAGGTCTTATAGACGTGTTTCTGTATCTGTACCAGACAATGCACACGCAGCGTCAGGCGGGGCGTTTTTTCATCACGCTGCGACCGCACAACGCGGATCTGGCGCCGGAGGAGCTGGAGTCGTACACGCAGGTTGCCTCGATCTATCTGTGGTTTGAGCTCGTGGACGGCGCGGACCAGCACGAGGACATCGACCGCGGCAGTCAGATGGACGTGTTGCTTGCCGACTGCCTCGATAAGAACATGGGGCGTCTGGACAAGGAGAATGAGGCGGCCGAAGTGTCCAAGCGCAAGAGCCGGCGGGACGACGTGTGCCGGGCCCACGACATGATTCCGACGGAGCGTTACTCGCTCGGCAAGGAGGCGCACGACCGGTCCAAGATTCTGACGGACCGGCTTCAGCTGGCGAGGATGGTGGGCGCGGTGACTGGGCACAACTACGAACGCGACGCGCTCCGGTACGAGCTGAAGGACCCGGACTGCCCGTACGGGCTCGGGCAGCAATGGGCTTACCAGAACCCACGCGACGCGGATCGTCTGGCGGAGGGGTTTGGCGCCGAGTGGGTCCGCCAGACCGGACTGATTGGCATTGCGAGCGAGGGACCAATGGTCAAGACGGTGAAGCTCAACACGGGCTTCACGTGGCGCGTGCAGGCGGCTGATGCCCGCCGCGAGCACATTCTCGTGAACGAGCTGCCCGACCTAGCGAGCGTCCGCGGCGTGTTGCCGGCGGGGCCCAACCCGCGCCAGAAGTACTACGACAGCACGCGCACAGACCATAGCCGGCTGATTGGCAACACGAAACGCGCGGTGTGGGAGCACCTCAAGTCGAACATCTCTCACCTGCGGGACGATTTCGACGAGGAGGAGGAGCGCACGCGCGACGAGTGCTCTACGCCCGAGGAGACTGCGCTGTTCGATGCGGAGGGTGGTGCCCGACGCTCAAAATGGCAGAAGCGCATGTTGATGGGGCCGTTTGCGAGGGCCCTGTCGGCGGACGACGACGCGCTCATCGGCGACTCGGCCAAGGGCATGGTGACGTATCTGAAGACGACGCCCATCAAGCCGCACGTGGTTCGGAGCCCCCACAAGAACCTGACGGTCCAGGAGAATCTGAGCGCGCTCCTCTTTGACGCCGCCGAGGCGCACAGCATCCTGCACACGCACGTGCACTACGCGAACGGCATCTACTCGGCCCGGGGCTGCTTTCGCAAGGGGCCCGGGCGCCGGCAGCACGTGCTCTTCTTCGGGCCTCCGGGGACGGGCAAGTCGCACCTGATGGAGAGCATCGTGCAGTCCTTCCCGGAGCACAACGTGGTGTACGTGTCACACACCTCGACGCTCTCCTGGGCCGTCGCGGTGGCCAACACAGACGAGACGATGACGCAGACTCTGGAGGTGTACGACGAGATGAGCGCGTCAAACGTCGGCGCGCAGGAGGGCGGCCGCAGCGGGCGCAACGAGGGCACCACCGACGAGCGCGCCACGCAGTTCAAGCAGAAGGCGACGCTGCACAAGATGTCTTTCAAGCGGAACGAAGAGAAGATCGTGGACGGCGTCAAGACGCGCGGCACGACCTCGGCCACGGTCTACAACGAGCAGCACAGCATGGGCGGCACCAACATGGAGCCCGGGCAGCTCGAGAGCTCGTTTCAGCGCCGCTTTGTGCAGATCATCATCTTCATCCTGCGCCGCATGGACAAGACGTTCGACGACGTCAAGGTGCGCGAGATGGACAACGAGGCCGCCAACCAGAGCGGGACCCGCACGCGGACACACGCCAGCAGCCTGGACGCCTACTACCAGGAGGTGCTGCAGGAGAACACCGTGCTCCACCACCTCTACTGCCTGGCCGAGTACGTCGGCATCGTGGAGTCGCCCAGCATCGAGACCTTCAACCAGGCGTCTCACCTCTTCCGCGACGAGATTGACCGCCGCGGGCTGCACGTCAACTACACGGAGAGCGTCATCGAGAACTCCCGCTACAGCGCCATCGCAGCCATGCAGATGGACATGCTCTTCATGGGTTTCAACTCAGCCGTGTCGCCGGCGCGCGCCGGCATCACGGCCGAGGAGCAGGAGAGCGGCTGGGGGCTGGAGAGGATCTTTGACGGGTTCCTGGAGGCCGAGCGGCATGGCGCTATGGGTGACCGCATGGCCAGGCTGATCCTGGCGAACCCGGGCGTGCAGGAGGCCGTGTTCCCCAAGGCGCAAGAGATTGCCACGCTCGCGATGCGGTCCCTGATACGCGACGCCGAGGCCGCCGACGAGGAGGACGAGGATGAGGAGGGTGCCGCCGCCTGCCCGGACCCCAACTACGTCAAGCTCTGCACCGTCGAACGCAAGGGCGACCGCGTGCGCACGGAGCCAGTGCGCTCGAGAGGCACGCCCCGGGACCGGGACCCCGAGTCCGCGCTCATCTACAAAGTGGCCGAGCTCATCAACCAGCGCATCAGCCAGGCGAACGATCTCCTGAACATCACTTTCGATGCCAACAACCAGTTTGCGGGGGGTCTCAAGGACATGAAGACGCGCACGATGAACGTGGCGGGGGCAGGCGGCGCCAAGCAGAAGCTGCCGCTCATCAAAGTGGTTGCCTGCGAAGAGGGCGCCGCGCGGGAGCTGTGGGTCCTGCGCGCCAAGCTCGTGAGCGTCGACACGCGCGACAACGTTGTCGACATGCTGCGGGCGACAGAGCACGCCTTTACGCGGGCCGGCACGCAGACCTACCTGCAGGCGCTCACGCAGACGACAGCCGGCGGCCGGCGCGAAAACTTCCCGCAGCTCATGGCCTGCTCCGAGACGCCGATCCACAGCGGCGACTGCCATGTGAGGCTCCCGCTCGACGCCAACGCCCCGCGCGCCGGCTGCGCGTGCCTCGAGTGCGCCGCGGGCAAGCGCCGGACGCCCACCACCTGGGCGTCGGTGCGGGCCGACGCGCGCAAGGCCGGACGCCCGGACAGCCAGGTGCTGGCCGCCTTCGACGACACGGCTGCCCTCCTCGAAGCGAACCGCGACGACGAGTGCGCGGCCGTGGAAGCAATCTTTGTTGACGGCGCCGTCGACGGGGCGCGCACGGCGCCCTGCACGTGCTTCCGCGGCGAGATCAAGCGCACGCGCAACAAGAACTACCTCAGCGAGCTCGACCGCCAGACCCAGCGCAGCACGCTGCCCGTGGACCGGGCCCCGCCCGTGAAGGAGGACGACCCCGACAGCATCGCCTTCGAATTCGCAATCAACTGCCCCCCTGAAGACGTCGTCTTCGAAAACCGCATGCGCCTGCTGCGGATTCCGCTGGTTGAGCCGGGCTGCGACGCTGAGGCGCGGAACGTGGACACCTACTCCCGCTACCATCCCTTTTACAACCGCGCAACCTACATCGCGGCCGACTCCACCAGCGTCAACTACCCGCTCGCAAACGTTGCTGAGATCCGCAAGAACGTCACCCAGACCGGCAACCGCAAAACCGACGTCATCGCGAAACGCAAGCGCGCGTCCGGGGACGCGCTCAGCCGCCTGGCCACCTCCTTCGGGCAGCAGCAGGCTTTGCCAGGCGCGGCCCCTCCCCCACCGGCGGAGGCGCTGCCGGCCCCCGCCGGGGAGACGCGCGCCCCGAACATGTCCCCGGAGCGCGGCGCGCACCCGGCCCCACTCTTCGCCCCGCCCGGGTCGCCGGAGCAGATGCAGGCGGCTGACGAGGAGGAGCGCCCATGCCTGTCGGCCGACTCGGGGCGCGACTTTCGCCCCGCACAGGCGGACGCACACGCACACGGACACGATGGTGCTGATACGATGGCCAAGCACCAGAAATGCTAGTTTACCAGTTATGAAATTAGAAGCTCTTTATTCTTCCATGCTACACACTGAACTCTATCAATTATTATGTGTTGCACTAATTATTGAGATTGACGTCTGTGTTTCACAATACTTCTATAGCGGCTTATCGATTAACTATTTAGCTTCTACAGTGTAACGCAACCGCAAGCAGGGCAGAATGGGGAAGAAGTTGAGGAGGGTGAGGCCTAGAGCAAAGTGCACAGCGGACTCGTGCACCAACTATGCCCGGAAGGGCGGGGAGTGTGTAAAGCACGGCGCCAAGCTGAAGAAGTGCTCATCGGACAGGTGCACCAACATCGCCCGGAAGGGCGGGGTTTGTAAAAAGCACGGCGCTGAGGTGAAAATGTGTGCAGCGGACGAGTGCACCAACCAGATCTACCAGGATATGGTTTGCATAAAGCACGGCGCCAAGAAGAAAACTTGCGCAGCGGACCGGTGCACCAACAAGGCGGTGAAGGGCGGAATTTGTAAAAAGCACGGCGCCGAAAAAAAAAAGTGTGCAGCGGATGGGTGCACCAACTTTGCCCGGCAGGGCGGGGGGTGTGTAAAGCACGGCGCCAAGCTGAAGAAGTGCTCATCGGAGGGGTGCACCAACTTTGCCCGGAAGAGCGGGGGGTGTGTAAAGCACGGCGCCAAGCTGAAGAAGTGCTCATCGGAGGGGTGCACCAACAACGCCCAGCAGGGCGGGGTTTGTAAAAAGCACGGCGCTGAGGTGAAAATGTGTGCAGCGGACGAGTGCACCAACCAGGCCCAGCAGGGTGGGGTGTGCATCAAGCACGGCGCCAAGCTGAAGAAGTGCTCATCGGAGGGGTGCACCAACAACGCTGTGCAGGGTGGGATTTGTAAAAAGCACGGCGCCGAGGTGAAAAAGTGCGCAGCGGGCGACTGCACCAACGAGGCCCAGCAGGGTGGGGTGTGCATCAAGCACGGCGCCGTGGTGAAAAAATGCATGGGTAGCATTGAGCCCGCGACAGAGGTCTTCGCCGAATGCCCGTACGGCAGCTACCCAAGCGGGCGCTATAGCGGGCGGTGCGTGCGATGTTTCTGTCAAACCTTCCCAAACGACCCGCGCGCCCTAAACGCCAAGGCCTACCTCCACGCCCGGGAGCAGACCGTCCGCGAGGTGCTGCAGGCGGCGTTCCCGGGCCGCCGGTGGACCTTTGATCGCGGCTACGCTGTTGGCGTAAAGCAGCGCCCCGACGCCCGCACCGGCGTCAGCATGAAGAGTGGGCTGCAACGAATTATTATCGTGGAGGTGGACGAAGACTCCCACCGGACCTACGACTGCGGCCTGGAGCGGGCGCGCGAACGGGTCTTCCAGGACCACACCGCGACCTCGGCCCAAATCGCGATGGTCCGGTTCAACCCGGACGCCTACAGTGAGGTCCGGTTTGGGCGGGAGCAGAAGCACCCGTCATGCTTCCGGTACAGCGCGGCCAGCGGCACGGTGCGCGTCGCCCCCGATCAGAAGGTGCAGTGGGCCGCTCGATGCCAGGATCTCGTCGCCGTCGTCGACTACCTGCTGGACGCCGCGACCGTGCTGCCACCCCCGGAGGAAGGGCGGGCTTCCTTCATCTGCGAGCTCTTTTATGACAACATCCGGGAGCAGAGCGACGCGACCTTGGAGGCCGCGCGAAAACGACTTCGGCAGGTCGCCTCCAAGCGACAGCGGCTTATCGATTGATTAAACGATTTAGAACATATTATACAAATATACACACAGTATGTACCAGAAGTTTTACAACCCATCACAAATAGACGCCATGGGTTATGACGCTGACCGAATAAAAAGGTCACAAACTGCATGTGTTGTTATGCGGATGTGTCCGGCGCCCGACCCACCAGCGGCAAGCGCGGTTTCTCCGCTTCTATTGACCGAGGTGCTTCGACAAGCTCCGATACCTGGGTCGTCTGCAGTCAATAATACGTTGCGCGACACCCTCGAGATGATCCGCAAGTGCGTGGAAGTTGTACGCTCCATGGCGCCCCACTTCGCAAGCGCGCATGGACGGACGCATGGACGTCCTCCTCCCATTCCAACCACGCTGCTTGGTGCCGCGTTTCCGTACGCCGTGGCACTCAAAACGGGTCTCACGTTGGGAGGCCAGCTGGCACCAGTCCGTGTGGCGCCGTCGACCATCCAAGGCAAAGGTGTTTTCGCCACTCGCGACATACACGCCCATGAGCTTGTGACGACGTACCCAGTTGACGCATTGCGAATCGAGATGGACCTGCATCCGCCGATGCGCGATGGATTATCCGGCTTTGGGCACTTCTACCGAGACGATGACTTCAATGGCGCGCCGGTTGCGGAATCATGGGACGCATACAAGATGGCAGCCGTTACAGACGGCATCGATTTTTATGGCAATCCGCACGTGCACCCACCGTCTGCGTGCGGCCACATTCTGAATGACCCACAAGGATCCGGGCGCGCTGCGAACTGCGTCGAGTGCTACCTCGCTGGTGGCGCCGTAATTGGAATACTGGCGACCGAAAATATAACAACAGGCTCTGAGCTTCTGATGGAGTACGGCGCCAAGTACTGGAAAAATCGGCCCATTGTAACGCAGAGTAGTGAAGACTGACTGTAGTATTTAAACGCCTTCTGGCGTAAACGCTTTTATATACAGTCCGAATTGCATATAAACATATAGTTGAAGTAGGAGCAGCATACTTAGAAGATAGATGTCCATTTCCGATCCAAAACTCGATGGCCCGCTGCACTACTGGGGAAAGTGCTATCGGGACAAAAAAAACCCAAAGTATGTGGTGGGGTGCAATGACGGAGCGCTGCTCGCCGGCCAAAGTAAACGTGTGAGCGAACTGCCGCTGGAAATGCCCACCGGGGAGCCACACACCGTGCACGTGAAGTTGTACAGCCGCCCAGGCGCAGAGAATAACGGCATAGGCCCGCGTAAAGGAACGGCTTGGAAGCCGTTCACGTCGGCTGGAAAAAATGTTTTCCGAGACAACCAAGGAGACCTCGAAGATGTTTTTGCGACCCACATGAAGGATGAGGTCGCCATCGGTGCTCTGCGCGCAGCTTGGAAGCCATTTGCGGAGCGCACCCCAATCTCATTAGAAAGAAAGGACGAGGCAACGGCGTACGCGCAGAGGATCTCCAACAAGGACTCCCGATTCAGAAAGCCATTTACAACAGCTGAAGATATTCTCCAGATTGGATATGGATATTCACAGGAAATCAACAAGACTCCGTTCGACTATGGCGATGATGATGATGGGGCCTCAAACCCATTCAACCGCGGCAATTTGAGATATTACGTCTTTGAAAACCCTGAGACCAAGGTCGCAATTTTTGTGGAATCTGTGTTTACAGTTCCGGAGCTGTATCGAGAAGCGTACGATGATGTAATGCACGCTTACCTGAATGAAGGACAGGGCGATGTTGTTTCAAATACAGAATTTGAAAGACGAGCTGACAAAAAAATGCGAGCTTTCGAAAATGGAGCTGCGATTCCATTTTATCAATCCATGGAATCGAAGCAATTAGAAGCTGTTGGATGGAAGTACAGCCCGGAGAGTGGCACATACGACAAGACTCACCGGGTGATGACGGTTTCACTGGATCGAAACTGGGAATATGCAACCGTTGAAGAACTGATGCAGGCAGCAGCGCCGATTGCCGAAAGCGCGGTGCTTTGGCGCGAGTCGGAGTTGCCATTTAAAATCTTCAGACTTTTGATGGACGGTTACCATTATGTTTCTTGGAAGGGCATGTCGTCAAACAGACATGTTTCGAAGCCTCTCGGCCGTCTGCAATCCGTTTACACTGGGCTGAGCGGCAGCTCTGACACCGTGCACACCTGGAAGTCTTGGCCTGGTGCCGGCGGGCACATGATTTCATATGACTTTGATGAACCTTTTACAGTTTTGGCAGATGGAGACATTTTGGCGCCCGACGGGATGGAAGCATGGGTTGAAGGCATTTGGCAGGCTTTGCCGAATAACGTTATGACGAAAGCAGCAGCGGCGGAAGTGTTCCGTCATGATCCTGAATCCGACAGGGTAATATACTTTGACGGGTTGTTTCCAAGCAGCGAAAGTGCCAGACATACCTTACTCCAACGTTAGTACATACATTATCTATTAAACGCGTATGTCGGCACACAAGACCGGGTTGCCGGTCCCTACGCTCGTTCGCGAGCACAACCGGTACATGCTGTTCGGGGACTGGCAGCACGCCGGTACATCCTCGCAGAGCCCACCCGCTTGCAGGGCGCAACACACCAGCTCGCTGCAGAACCACTTTTTCCGCAGGCGCTCTATTCCTGGGTACCACCGCTTGACGCCGATGCTGTTCCAGCGCGGCAGGAAAAAGTTGAGCACGTACCCCCAAAAGTTAAAGTCGGCGTTGTGCTGCGAGATCAGAAAGCTAAACATGCGCTCCTGCTGCGCCCGGTTCGCGGTGAGCATGCAGTAGTGATACTCACGCATCGACTCCGGGCGGACGTGCTTGCAGTGGACGCGTCCCTTGAGCCACTCCTTCTTGCCGGTCTCTGTGTGCCGGCACGTCTTTTTGTTGATGCTGAAGCGGTGCCATTGCCCGGGCTGCACCTGCAGCATGAGCTCGATGTGACACAGCTGCCCGGCCGGCTTCTGCTCGCCCGGGAGCGCAGTCATGCGGCACGCAAGCCGGTTGAGCCAGTGCTCGTTCTCATGCAGCTCGAGCGATTTGAACGCAACAAGGACCTGTGAGCTGCCCTCGAACGTCCCCGGGATCCACTGGGGTATTCCGGCGGGCATCTCCGCGGGACACGGGGGCGCGGGCATGTTGAGTACTACATGCTGCATGTGGGCCTGCATGTCTGTGGCCGACAGCCGAGGCTGGCCGCACGCCATGTGGTGGGGCGAGCGAATGTCCTGGTGCGACATGCGGTCGGCTAATCCAAGCGGTTCGATCGTAATTACATAATATAGTGCACGGGTACAATTGTCCAACTACATCTATCTTTAGAGTTCGCCCCACCTCTGCCAAACCAGGCGCTGCGCCAGGCGGACATTTCGCGCATGGACGGCCTCTGGCGGCACCGTGCACTGTATTCTCTCACTAAATATGTCCAGCATGTGCTGCAGGCAGTAGGCCTCGACGCCTTCCAGGTCGACCGTCCTATGCTCCAGCGCCGACAGCCTCGTGTACGGCCGCTTCGCGGGGAGCGAGTAATGGACCCGCACGCGCACGTGCCGGTGTGTGCGAATGACCTTGCCCTCGGCCCCGAGACACGCCCTCGAATCGGCCTCCTCTGTGGTCTCCACGCGCGTCCCGTTCGTGTTGACAATCTCCGCTTGCATCAGCCGCAGCCCGCGCGCCGGGAAGACCACCCAGTCCACACTCGTCTCTCCCACGTGCCGGGTGGAGACGCAGATCGACCCGCCGGTCGAGCCCTCGGGTGCGGGCAGGCGCTCCATCTCAGCAAACAGCGCGTCGACCGTGTGGACCCACCGCGCGTTCCAGGCCATCACGCACCCCGCCGCCGCACAAACGGTGAGCAGCAGCACTGCGGCGCTACGCACCCGGCGCCTGAGACGCACGTCCGACAACGCCCTGTGGTACACGGATGTATGCTGCCCGCCATACCCGCTCTCGACGGCCGCCGCTTCGTAATATTGAGGGGCCGACATACACACTCTCCTCCGACACATAATTATGAATATATATATGCGACCGGTGAGAAAACAGCGCTTTCGGCACAGGTGTGTCTGCAGACGGGATCTTCGCATATGTTCGCAATGAATGATACGGACACTGTGGTGGGGAAATTACGGCGAGGGGTATATCCCGGGTTTACGAAGACGAGCGTCATAAAGCGCGTCTGGAAGGGCAACAGCTTTACAGGAAACGCCGGCGACATAGACGTCCTCTATATCGGCCCCAGCCCCGAAGAAGGCATGATCACGGGTAGTGACAAGAAGGCAAAATCCGGTAACCAACCCACTTACGAAGGCATCTTTGCCCAGATTTTGTGCGAAGAGAAACTGGCGGAAAAAAACATCACGCCCAACATCGTCGTCGTGAACGTGAGTTCCCAAGAGCCCGCTGCTCGCGCGGAACATCAACGCCAATGGAAATCTCTTAGCGACAAGTTCTCTTTGAAAACCGAATGGACTTTCGTCGATTTTAAACTGGAAGCGCACAGCACAATTGAGGACCCCTTCGTGACGTGCGTGCCGACGGTGCTGCGCGGAATCTCAAAGAATGAGCAGCATAACATCAATGTCGAGAATATGAAGGATATTGATGAATTGGCGTTCGAGGCAGAAGAAGGACAAGAACAAAACTCTGATCAGAGGTATCAGAGTTTTAAACCAAGCCGATCCAAGCCGAAAAATTCAGCACGGGTTCAAGTGGCACCTCCTACGTCCCCTGTGGCTGTGGAGAAGCGCCTCAGGATAATTTACGTGCACTGCAAGCACGGGCGGCACAGGTCGGCCTCCGCATTGGCGTGGCTCATCGCGCTCCGCGAGCATCCCCAATACGATACAGAAATCATGAAGAGTGTAGAGAACTTCGACAATGGGGAGCTCGTGAACGCAGAAACGATTTCGATATTGGATAAGTTGCGGCGAGGGACGGGGGACATTCACGACGATAATCACGACGTCTCTGACAAAGCTCTTATGAAAGTAATGGATATACAGCGTAAGACGGAACTGCTGTTCATTCACCCGGAATACTACTGGTTTTTCATCCAGTTCATGCGCGACGCACAACGACCCCGTTACACGAGCAAGCCGGTCGGGTTTGAGCGCTCTGCTCCAACAAAGCAAGCGATGTGTGACTTCCAGACCGTCCTGGCCCGCTCAGGGCGATTTCGGGTCACGGTGAAGAATGACGGCGAGCGCGCAGTCGTTGTCGTTGTCGGCGAGGCGGCGTTCCAGGTGACCTTCTTCAGACCTTCTTCAGCGGGGCAAAGGGAGCCGATCATTCACGACCCCATCATGAAAATCTCCCGGAAAAATGCCTTCGACGCGCAGACGGCGGTCGCCCTTTTCGACGGCGAGCTCATCGAGGGAGCCCCGGAAGAAGCGGGAGCGCCGCATCGCAAGCGCATCGTACTCTTCAGCGAAATCGCGCGGTTCCACAAAGACAAAGTCGATAAGGACGGGAATGTTAAAGAGGGTCACACGCTCCTAGATCAGCTCAAAAAAACATGGGACTTTTTCGGAGATCAGTACGTCGCACACGGCGCTACAGGCGTGTCTCCAGCTCTTTTCCGGATGGTTGGAAAAGGACACGCGCTGAACGGCCAGAAACAAGAAATTACGCACGCGGAGTGCTACCTGAAACGGTTCCTGCTCCTCGATCACATAGACATGGCACTGGAAGCTGACTTCGCGGGGCGTTCTCCGGAAGACTCGCTCGACGCAACAGACGGGTTGATATTTGCAAACATTGATATGCCGTCATGGTCGTCGGGGACAGACGTCAATACGCTCAAGTGGAAGGACACGCACACGTGCGATCTCGTGCTCGGGTCGCCCAACGATCAGGTGCCCTTTAATTATGAAGGGAGGGTTGGATATAACGGGTATTACGCGACGTATGAAGAAGCGTCCGAGGACAACAAACCTGCAGACAAAAATGGCAGACACGGAGGGCACGGCAAAATCTTCGTTTACGCCCCGGCCAATTATCTTCTGAATGAGATGTACGCACGAGAAGGGGACGTCAAATTCGAAAACATAAGTGATACCTTCCCTTCTCCCCCTTTTGAATCCAATGCGAATAAGGCAATCTTCGAGTGCAAATTCGTAAAGATTGATGAAAAAGACGTCAGCGTATGGGAACCGGTCAGGTTCCGCCGAGACAAGATAAATGGAAATCCCAACCGAAAGGAGGTTTTCGACGCGTGCCTGCGGCTGTCGCAAGACGGGGGCGCGCGGAACGTGTCGTGTAAAGAGCTCTCCAATCGGCTGGGCAGCGCGCTTTCGTTCAATGCCGGCAAAGGAGCCCAGAATAGGCGCACGCTCGAACAGCAGGTGCACAACCGGAGCGTCAAGGCAGCCATGTTCGACACACTCTTTCCGAGTGCCGCCGGCAGGAAAAAGGTTCTGCTGGACATGGCCTGCGGCAGGTTCAACGATATGTTCTCTTGGGAGCGGCTCGTCGACCGCATCGAGTCCATATTTGGAATTGACATATCGGAAAATCAGCTGCATGAGGGCGTGAGGCGTGTCAACGAAACGGACGATGCCAACCGCGGAGACGACAAGAAGGCCCTCCTAGCCGCCGTCGAGTACAGACCTTGTGACGCGACGGACACAGTTGGCTTTGCCGAAATCCTGAAAGACTTTCAGTCGCTGGAAAAGCCGAAGACTGCGCTCGGAAAAGCCGACGTCGTTGTGTGCAGCTTTGCAGTGACGCACTTTTTCAGGAACGAAGCGACGCTGGGCGCCTTTTTCGAAAACGCCCGGCGCGCAATCAATCCAGAGGGCGGCCTGCTCGCTGTGATGTTTGCGGGCGGGGACGCGGTGTGGGACTTTATGGAAAAGGGCACGCGCCTCAGCAAGCAAGCGGGACGCCTAACCATCACACGCCGCACCAGGGATCTCTGTTCAACGCAACGAACAGATGTGATAGGGACAGAGTCCGACAAGTACGGCGAAGAAATTCAGTGGGAGAACCAGGGAACCGAGATCCAGTCTCCAGAGTACCTCGCCTGGCCCTCCCTCCTCCTGGAGGCGGCGGCCGCGCATAATCTCGTGCCGGCCACAGAGACGCTCAGGACGATGCGCTCAAACCTCGGCCGCCAGGACTTTTTCAAGCCACCGGATACAGGGCCGCGCGCGCCGCGCGCGGCGCGCGCGCACATTTTCGGAGCGGAGCTGAAAGAAGACATGTTACACATCGTCGCCAACCCAGAGCTGGGTCCGGGGCGCCAGCACACCGCGTGGCTTAGCGCCAGACCGGGCGACACGCCCTGGAATGGGTCGAAAGGCGTCCTTAACGATGACGTTGCGGGAGAGACGGTGGTCAAGATGACACGCGTGGCCATATTCGAAGTCGGCGCGCCGACGGAGACGCCGAAGGGCATATAGATTAGGCGATTAAAATTTAGAGAATATTTGGTATACTTCCTTTCCTTTAGCTTGCGTAATCCTATGTCTTTTGAATATGCATACGACTCGCCGCCAACCCGGCACGTCGCGTGTTATGGGGGAAAACACAAACCGCCCCCGCCCAGGTTCGAGGCGCATGCGGTATCCGGGAAGTTGTTAAACGGTATCAGGGGCCGTGCCAGCAGCAGCAGCAAACTGTCCGGCTCGCTGAAGAAGGAAAAGTACGCGTGTGAGCCTGGACGAGACTTTTCGGGGCAGTGTGTCAAGTCCGCCGGTGGAACACACCCGACGCAATTGGCCTGTCAGATGGCGTGCGCGAAGAAACAAACCCAGATCCGGCGTCACGCGGAAGACGCGCTCGACGCCATCCTCCGTGCGGCAGACTCGGAGGGTTGGAAAAAATTATTTTCGCAAAATACCGGCGGCGGCAGGCGTCTCGTGTCTTATGACCGAGACGGTCCATTCATGCGCCTCCTCGAGGCGCTCTTCGTGGCGCCTGACATAGAGCACGGTCTGCGTTTGATCGAGATGGCCAGTCAAATCTTCGCGGACTCGAGCACCTTTGGTCGCGCCAGCCTCAATGTGCCGCTGCCGTCCGCGGGCGGCACGCCCGTCCTTGTGGCCATCGCGATACACGCGGCGGACGACCCGCTCAAATGCGACCTCGCCGCGGAACTTGTGGAGACGGCGACGAAAAACGGATTGCGACCCTCGCAGGAGGTGCTCACGGCCGCGTTTGCAAAATACATATCGCTCCGCGCAACGCGACCCATCCAGTGTGCGCGGTTTCTGCACTCGTTGCTGAGCGACGCGTTCGGGACGTTCGACCCCGCCAACATGAATGATGTAGTAAACCCCGAAGACCGTTTTGCACATCTGGAGCTATTCGAGAAGCGTCTCCAGAACAGCACGGATGTCCACGAAGACCCATACCGATTGACACATATGTACGTCCATAAGGAGCTAGCCTACTGCGCGAGCCTTTACACGTTCAAAGAACAGGCAGACGATGCTAACAAGTACAAAAAACTCCAGGCCCTGGTCGACGCCGATGTCTCCCAAGAGATTGACGCGCGGCTGGCCAGAGAAGAGCCGTTCTCCAGCGACGAGAAGAGGCATACACGCCGCCGCGAGATAAAAGATCAGGTGCAAGGTTTCCAGGACAAGCTCACGATGTTATTGGGTGCGCGAGGCAAAAATGCGGGGCATGGACTCACTCCCTTGACCGAAGACGAGATCTACCAAGAGATTAACGCGCGGTTGGCTAGAGAAGTTCCGTTCTCCAGCGGCACTTCCAGGCATATACGCCGCCTCGCGATAAAGGAACAGGTGTCGGATTTCCAGGACAAGCTCGTGACGTTTTTGGAGGCGCGAGACCAAAACTCGGAGCACGAGCGCGACGCGTCTGACTTAAAGAAGCGGACGATAGAATACGTCGCGCTACTTTTAAAACGCGCCAACTCGGATTTCAGCGCCGAAACTGACACGCTGAGCAAGTCGCTCTACGGGTTTGAGCGGCATGACATGCTAACAGAGCAACTGGCCGTCGCGGCCCAACGCACGTTGGGCGTGAGGTTGACAGGCGTGCCCGCGAGGACGGTGCCCATGAAGCAGCACAAGGTATTCAAGTACGGACGGGAGATATTCAATCCAAACCGGCCAGTTTTTGACCGCGTCGTCCACCTGCTGAAGGAAGCGACGAAGGGAAACAAGGAGATCGTTACGAGGCTGACTATACTGCACGCATACAATGCTTCGGATTTGCACGTGGCAGCTATGCGAGCACAGAACGGCTTGCACAAGGATGTCGCAGCATTTCTCATCAAAAAGGTCGACCGCGGCGAACTGAGAAAATTTATCCCCGAGATTTCACATCCCGAATGGGTCGCCCGTATGGGCCCCGACGACGGTGTGATTGAATTTGTCATTGATGACGCTTTCGGCCCGAGGTTTGGCAGCGTAATTAACTCGGAAAACATCCGTCATTTTACTCTTGAGATGCTGGTCGCACTGCTGACCGAAGCCCCCCGCGTCGTCGAGGGGGCAAGTCTGTTGACATCCGTTAATGTTGGCGAGTTTATGGCGGAGGTCGTTCGCCGGGACACGTTTGGGCGTGGAAAAGTTGGGACGTGGACCGGGGTGTGGGCCGGCCTCATCGACAACCTCGTCGACAACCTCATCGACAACGTCGGCTTTACGAAGCACATGCTCATCGTCGAAGCGGCACTTGCGAACAAATGCGCCCTGATACCGTACATCATAAGGACGTGCAAGCCCTTGCACCCGGGCGTAGCCGCGGGGGAGTGGATCGACGACCCGGACGTCTATATTTACTCGCGCGACCTGATTTTAGGTCAGGCAATTGTGGATGTATATGACCGCAACCCGTCCGCGGTCGCAGACCTTCTCGGCTGCGACCTGATTCCATGGGAAAGCTTGAACTGGGACTTGTTCTTCAGTGGCAGTGGCCTTCTAAGCGGGGAGCGACGGGGACTTCTAACCATCCTGCTTCAGTTCCCGGAGAAAACAGTGGAACACCTCCAAGACCCCGATTTAGTTAGAATGTATTTGTGAACAGATGGAATAGAGTTTATATATATTTTATAAATTTTGTCGCCGTACAGTTTTTCTATGCTACGGTGTGACTGTAAAGCTGCTGGGCGACGGCTTCCCCGACGTCCTTGACGAGTTCTAGTGCTAAGTTCAGTTCGGGATTCGACAAGAGCTTCCCGATATCAGGCATCAGCACGTCAAACTGCTTGACCGGTAGGACGTCGCTCCCGTCCATGTCGGCCTGGTCCACGAACATAGTCCCGTTCATTGAAGCCAAAAAGTCCAGGAGTCCGAGCTGTGACTTGAGCGCCGCTCGGACACACGGCGGCGTCTCGGAGCTCAACTTGGCCCCCTCTTCTTCCGCGGACAACGCCCCTCGACGCGAGTATATCTTGTGCACCCGGTCGAACTTCAGCAGGTTCGACCGAACGAAGCGAACGTCGTCGCCGTCGGAGAATACAATCTTCTTGCCCGTTTTGTTCGTCTTGCCGGTATTGGCGACCTGGACCAGCCCGGTCTTGCGCAGCGAAGCCACTGACACCGTGCATCCGGCGCCCGCGGCGGTGTGCAGCACCGCGGGCGCCGCGGACCCGGTGAAAATGCTCTTCACGCCAAACACCCTCATAAATGCCCACATGTCGAGCCCGAGCACCCGGTACTCGCCATTTTTTTCGCGCTCGTCCGAGACCGCCAGCTTGTTCCGCCGGAACGAGAGCGGCTTAGCAGCTCGCAAGTAATCCCCGAGCCGATGGAGATGGGAGGAGACGTCGTTGGCCAGCTTGCAGCCCCCGTCGCCATGAAACTCCGCGGACAACCGACTGTACAGGTCGCTCACGCTCAGGCTCGCGTCCGCCTCGGTCACGTACCGGAGCCACAGAAACATCGCCTCCGACAGATTGGTACGACGCTCCGGACGCGCGTCATAGGCCTCGCGCGCCTTCTTGCCCAGATGCAGGATGTGCTCGACGAAGATCTGCTTCATGAAAACTTCTTCAGACGGAATGGCTTGCCCCTTCGCATCCAGCATCACGCGCGGGTACTTCTTCGCCCCCTGCTTTTCGGCCACCCGCTTGATCAAGAGCTGGAAGTGGTCCGCCCCGAGCAAGACGCTCAGCAGGTCCAGGGTGACATTGTTGGTGAACCGGCGGGTGGCGAGCGTCGACCAGTTCTTGGTGAGACCGGTCACGGCGTTTATGCGATCCTCCGACCCGTACACGGCGCTCTCCGGGCTAATCAGCGTCGCCCCATATTGGGGTGCCGTCTGAAAAAACTCCGTTTGCAGAAGCACCCGCAGCAGCGTGCCCGTGTGGGCCTTCATCGCATTCTTCTTCTGGTAGCTGACGTTTTTGCCAAAGTAGCAGGGGCGGACCTTGGCGCGCTCAAATATCCGCTTGGGCTTGGGCTTGGGCTTGAGCTTGGTGCCCTTGGCGCCCTTGGGGGAGGGGGGCTGGCTGCTGACCATGGCAGCGGAGGAATTCTGGGATATGTGGCACACACCACAATATATTCCTTCAAATCCTCTCAATGATTCATCGATGCCGCGACGAAGAAATTCATCGATATGCGAAATTCCGACTTGATATGGATATCGATAAAAAATCTGCACCGTGTACCTTTGTAAAATCCTTCCATGGTCCTTGAGTGCAAACCATAATGGAGGTCCTTGAGCACCGGCGCTACCTACACCTAGACGCATTCGGCGTGACGAGCCCCGATGTCGGCCTAATTGACGCCGCCGCGTTGGAAAAGCACTATACGCTTCTCGTGGAGGAGCGCGAGGAGGCGCGGGAGATGAAGCATGACTTGACATCGGCCCGGCTCGTCTTTTCACTCGGGCAGGGCACCGCGCATCGCTCAATGGGTCGCGTGTGGTTCCCCGGTCTGTCTGACCGACACACATTCACGCTTCGTCCCAAAGGACAAATCATGGCCTCGATCGGCGACATGCTCGTTCTGTATATCAACGACGTCAACGCGCCTCCATTCTACATTAGAGGCTTCTTCCACGACCGCCCGGTCGCCGTTGCCTCCGGCGCGAGAGCTCCGCCGCCGCCACACGAGTGCCTCGTCTTGCAGATCTTCTGCAGGACCGACAGACTTGCCGGCCAGATTGCCAGCATGGTGCGGTCCCCCGCGAGCTGCGGCGGAAAGCTCTTGTCCGCCCTCTACGACCGGCGCCTGCTTCGGGGCACCGAGCTGCGCATCGAGCAGCCCCCGCCTCTGCCGAACGCGCCCTGCCCGTCGCCGCCGGGTGGCGGAGGGCCATTCCTGACGCAGATTCAACACAGCGTGGTCTGCGGCATGCGCCTGTTGGAGGCGAACGCCGGCGGGGCGCTTGAGCTGAGTCCGCCGCTGATCCTGCCAGATGATTGCGGCGTGGTCGTCGGCCGCGACCCGGGGAAGGGCAACATGATTGCGGTGGCGTCCGAAACCGACGCCGCCACCATCAAGCGCTGGACCCAGTTCAATACGGCCATCCCACGCGTAGGTGTCTTGCAGGCGCCAGCCGGCGCAGGCAAGACGCTCGAGACGATCGAGCTGCTTGTCACAGCAGACCCGCCGCATCAGCCAAGCGCGCACCGCGCCACGGACCTGCTCTCGGCGACAGGCCACAATGTGATGTGCGAGTGCAACCTTGTAATTGTGCCGCAGCACCTGTTGGCGCAGTGGACACGCGAGCTGCAGCGCCACCCCACAGTTCGGTGGCATGACCGTGTCGAGGCCAAGCGCAAGCGAGATGGAGCTGACGCCGGCGGCGGCGTCTTGGCGTGCACACTGATCGAGTCGGACGACGAGGTGTGGGTGTACCGCGCCCTGACGGCCACCCCGTGCAGCCGCGCGGTGGTGCTCACAACTGCCGAGCGGGTGACACGATGCGACGGGCTCATGGCGGGCACGCCGCTAGAGACGCTCGTTTGGTCCCGGCTGGTGATTGATGAACTCGAGCGCTTTCTGAACCTGTGCGCTGCGAGATCCCGGCCAGCCCTTCCCACGCGCGACTTTACGTGGGTCCTCACCCGTCCTACTGGCATATTTGCGAAGCAAACACCAGAATTCATCGCAATGTGCCAGATCTTGGGCGTCCCCGGAGACCGTCTTGCGTGGCCTACGCACACCAGCGCGGCCACCGGCGCGGCCGTCGAAAATCTGCGGCGGGAGTTTGACAAGACCTGTGTGCGCTGGAACACGCACGCGTACTCCGACGAAACCATTTCCGTCGACTCGCAGACCGTTGTGCCGATCTACCCGACTGCTAGCGAGCGCGACCTTCTCTCCTGCATGGAGACGACTTCGCAGATGGACGAGGGGGTGTTGAACGCCAGGCTGAACCGAATGCAGACGTCAACCCTCCTGCTCAAGTACAGCGAGCTATGCGCAGACGGCAAGATCAGGCACACCGCGGAGACCCTTGTCCGAAAAATGGACCGCTCGCTACGCAAATTCGAGGCCTGGGCGGACGAAAGGGTCGAATACGGCGACGGGACACGGCCAGACCCTGCCTGGGGTGCCGAGGAGGCGGCCCGGCAAGCCAAGCAGCTCCGCGGCCTCCGGGGGCGGTGTCAGAAAATCATAGAGCGGTCGGACGACCACGACGACGGCTGCCCCATTTGCATGGACAGGAAGATAAGCGTCATCACCGACTGCGGGCACGTGCTCTGCGGCCCCTGCTTCTTCCAATCCATTAGCTGCACCGGCAAATGTCCAACCTGCCGGCACCTGAGACCGCGACCATACCGCATACACGTCGCCAAGGGACACCAGCAGACCCTCGCGCCTGTAACGCGCGAGGCCTTTGGGTCGCGCCTGGCGGAGATTGGGAGGACACTTCTGGCCATTGCGAGCAGGGGCGAGCAGAGCATCTTGGTGACGCACGCAGAATCGCTCACCGTCAGGATCGTCGAGATGCTACGCAGCATCCCCGGACTCAGTCACGTCCGGCACCTCGACCCGGTCGCCCGCAAGACCAAGCCCCTCTCGGCCAGCGCGCTCAAGCGCAGACACGACGCCATCAACAAGTTCCCGCCCGGAGGCGTGCTTGTCGTGCCCGTCTCGGCGGTCGAGGGGTTGCACGTCCCAGAAGTAAAACACGTCTTGCTCCTGGGCGCGCTCACGCTCGCCTCGCCCGTTAAGACACGCCTCCTTGAAATGCAGTGCGCGGCCGCGGGCGCGTTCGGACACACACACCTCTACCACTTCATCATGGTCGACACCGAGGAAGAGGAGCACTGGAAGAAGACGCACACTTCTATCGCCACCGTTCTCAAAAGGGCCAAAGAGACGGGCAACGATCCGGCGACCCTCACGTAAAAAAGTAATATCGATGATATTTAACGTCGCGCCGCAGCTACTTCAGTAACGGTACAGACACATTCACGGACAAGACGACATGCCGTCCCACTTGAATGTCCTTGAACGCCGAGCAAGACGCCGATGGGAAGCGGCCACCGAGTCAATCTGGACGCTGCTCCGCGGCGCCAGCGACACGCCGCCCGCGAGCCTCTTTGCCACTGCCTTCGTATTGCTACTCGTCGACCGGGGACTCGTCCGGGGCGTGTCGCTCCGCTCAACCCTCGAGCACATGAGAACGCGTTCCGATGCAGCCGCCCCCGCGCCGGACAGAAGGACTGAGCTCGCGCGCGCACGCGGCAACATATCGTATAGCCGCAACTTCGACCCCGACTGCATCACGAGAGCCATCCGAGCATTCGAGGAGGAGCCGCGCGAAGGCAGCGGCCCACATGGCTTTCTCGCTTCGCGCCACAATGTGGTGGCGGTGCTTGACGAGTTCTGGGAGATTGGAAAGACACTCTCCGAGCAGGAAATCGACACGGTCATGCAAGCACTGGCGGGCGGCTGCAAAAATACGCCTCGGCGCCGATGTATAGTTCCTCTGTGCAACAAACGCCCCTCCATAGAAACAGCCATGTTCGTGCTCACACTCGCCTAGCTAGAAAAAACTCCTATAATAATAAAATAGAAAATATCGATATAATATTCTTTCCCGGCGATTAGATCTTGAGTGAAGGAGTAAAATCCAGTCGAGTCGGCAGTCGACATGACGCAGTTTCGCGACACTGTCCTTGATCGCGCAACACTTTTGTCCGTCGACAAAAAGGGCGACTGCATGTTTGGGGCAACGGGGTTTTGGATCTTCGGGTCGAAATATGACCACGCCAAGGTGAGACACATGGCCTCGCGGGAGTTGCGGGCATACCCTCGGCGCTACGCCGACGCGGTGATCGGGCCATACGAGGAGTACGCCGACCGCATGACCCAGCGCGGCGAATGGGGGGACCACGTTGTCCTACAGGCAATATCAAACGCGTCCGGCTGGACTTGGGTCGTGCGGTCGTCAGGGGGTCCTCTCATCACAATCTCACCGCGCGCCGGATTCCACCGCAAGTCCGGCATGCGGATTGGCGCAATCGTCTTTGACCCCGTCGCTGAGCACTACAGCGTGTTATCCTGTTCGAGAGACGAGCTGTCCAAGGCGGACGAGCTGGACCAACTCATGCACATTCTGATGCATTCAGAGGCATATGATGGCACCGATCCCGCCGCGCAAGTGCTAACGGCAGCCACGCATAGGGCTCCGCCGCGGTACTTGCCCATGGCGGCGTTTCGACCAAACACGCCGCCGCAACTAGTGGCATAACTAAACGACCGCCCTTAGTACTATCAATTAAAAATCAGTCCTGGATATCAATACCCAAAAAGCCAGAGCGAGCCTTCCCCAGGTGAGATATCGATATATTTTCTGACCCCGCCGCGCCAGATCAGGGAGAGGATATATCCAAATCCCTAGAAAGCTCGAGCAATCCTCCCCCAGCCGCCCCAGGTGAGATATCAATATATTTTCTGAACACCCCTTGCCAGATCAGGGAGAGAGAGTATATCCAAATCCCCAGAAAGCCCGACCGAGCCTTCCCCTGCCGCCCAAGGTGAGATATCGATATATTTTCTGACCCCGCCGCGCCAGATCAGGGAGAGAGAGTATATCCAAATCCAAAGAAA
>Ga0307993_1000154_pt1 | contig 22295 bp, 21 predicted proteins | sample EllFjometagen260_FD_203163 | JGI IMG/M metagenome (GOLD analysis project Ga0307993, IMG submission 203163) | Marine microbial communities from Ellis Fjord, Antarctic Ocean - #260 | ecosystem: Environmental > Aquatic > Marine > Unclassified | place: Southern Ocean | collected 2014-11-02 | reverse complement strand
TGCGCCAAACTCTGCCGCGAGTACATGGCAACGTGTAAACGTTAGCAACATCTGGCAACATCTGGCAACGTGGCAACATCTGGCAACATGGCAACGTGTACACTTTAGCAAACACGGACCAACAAGCTGGCAACGTGTACACATTACCTACCTGCCTTCAACACGTGTAAACGTAAACAATATGCTAACGACACAAAAGAGGTGCCCCCCATGCGATTTGAAACGCAAAGACACGCACCCGTACCGACCCATTCACAAAAATTCCCTACTTTTTGATTTCACTATGCTACTTCTATGCTATAGTGCCTAAATGCCTAGAACTCGAAAAGACATACTGCCGCCTGTAGAACACGTCGATGAAGACGAATATGACGTAGGACGGTTAATGCCCATAGAAGACTTCCTTGACAGACATCACCCGCAAAACGATCAATATGTGCGAGGGGTAGAGCACGTCCAAAACCAAATCGTGCATCAGTCCAGTAAGTTACGACCAAAGCAAGTCCAGATACTAAAAACGGTGTTTCTTGGACTAAATTACGTAAAAACCGCCGACCGCCATAACACAACGTCTGGAACTGTATCCAGACTTGCCCGAAGCGAAAACGGCGCTAGACTGCTTAAACTACTACAATACCACTTAACCCTCTTAGAAGGACCAAATTTAGCGCAGCGCCGCAACATGCTTTGGCGCATTGGGCAAGAAAACGAGCTTGTGGACCCTAAAGTGACTATCTCCGCTGTCGCAGAGCTTAACAAGATGACGTACAAGGAGTGGGAGCAGACTAATCCCCAGCAATCGACTCAGACACCCGTGGTGCAAATCAACATAAACCAAGACCTACTCCCAAAAACGACATTGGACCAGTAAAATGCAGTTAAGCCCCGCCGATAAAAGCTGGTCGCTACCCTACAACCCCCGTGAACTGATGGTCGAGTTCCACCAGCGGACGCAACGGTACGCTTTTCTCATTTGTCACCGCCGGTACGGAAAAACAGTGGCTTGTATTGCGGAACTTATCATCAGAGCCTTGTACACCAAGAAAAAGAACGCTCAGTACGCGTATGTCTGTCCTTTTCGCTCTCAGGCGAAGGCTGTCGCGTGGAATTACCTTGTCGATATGACCCAAGGCATTGCGGAAGATGTAAAAGTCTCTGAACTTTCTGTTACGCTGCCGAACGGCGCTAAAATATGGCTTTCAGGCTCCGATAACGTCAACGCGCTACGAGGTCTGTACCTCGACGGTGTGGTCCTTGATGAGTTTGGACAGTGCCGCCCCGACCTTTTAGAAGCAGTCATTATGCCCTGCTTACTCGACCGAAAAGGCTGGTTAGTTATTATTGGCACGGCGTATGGGCGGCTGAACAAGTTTTTTGACTACTACGAGAAATCAAGAGACGACCCAGAATGGTTCCATGCGGACATAAAAGTGTCTGATTCGGACATTATCCCGCTAGAAGAGCAAAAGCGCATACGAGAGGCAATTTCTGAAGCAAAATGGAACCAAGAATTCCAAAACGACTTTTCCGCTGAGTTAGTCGGCACTTATTACGCAAGCCTTATCAACGAACTGGAGCATGAGCACAAAATTAACACGTCTACACTACACGACCCGCATTTGCCGGTCCAAGTGGCGTTTGACATCGGGCGAAAAGACAACACTTGTGCTTGGTTCTGGCAAGAAACGGGACATGGCATAAAGTGGATCGACTTCTACACCAACAACGGTCAGCCGGCCTCGCATTACATCGACATGCTCAAGGAAAAGCCCTACGACCTAAGCCGTGTACACCTGCCCCACGATGCTAAGGCTATGACGTTCAGCACAGATAAGTCAGCGCTAGAGCAATTCGTTCACGCGTTTGAGAAAAAAGACACGCTTATCGACCTTGTGCCAAAGCTCTCTGTCGAGGACGGCATTGAGGCAGTACGGCAGACACTCAAGTTCAGCGAGTTTAATGGCGAAACCTGTTACTATGGCATTGAATGTTTGCGTGTGTACAGAAAGAAATTTGACGAACTCAAACAAGTGTTTTCTAATAAGCCTCTACACGACTACTCATCTGACGCGGCGGATGCGTTTCGTTATGCCAGCATAATGGCAAACAAGTCCTACAAGCCCGCACCAACGCCACATGAAAGCATAAGAGCGCAAATACGAAGTGGTGGCGAGTATCAGTTAGAAAACCTATTTAGCCAGCGTGAGAGTGCTAATAAAAAGAGCTTTATCGCTCAAAGGAGAATTTAAGCGTGGCATACGACACAAGTACAGACGATAAAATCGAGTCACGTAGCGATTACGCGGATACACCTGCGGGCAGATACAAATATTGGGCAACAGAGCTAACGGTCAGCAAAAAAGCAAGAGAACCGTGGTGGAAAAAGTCCGACAAGATTATTAACCGTTTTATAGGCAAGCACCAAGGTATTGAGCGCGGTGATGATACAGGCGGGTTCAATCTGAACCTGTTTCACTCTAATGTGAAGACGTTAGGCGACATGCTGTACGGAAATACACCTAAAATCGACGTTTCACGACGATATGCCCAACCAAATGACGATGTAGGCCGTGTTTCGGCTGAAATCATGGAGCGATTGCTCAATTTAGACATTGCGAACAACGGGGCAGAGATTGATGCCGTGTTCCGCGCTACTTTGCAAGACAGATTACTCTCCGGTCTTGGTTGCGCCAAGGTTGGTTACACTTTCGAGAGTGAAGAAGTGCCTGTCTTAGACGAGATGGGGCAACCGACCGGAGAGACCGAAGAAAAGCTCATTTCTGAAGACGCGCCTGTCGATTATTACTATTTTGGTGATATTTTGTGGGGCTGGTGCCGTACTTGGGACAAAATGCCGTGGTTGGCGTTCAGAAGCTATCTCAGTAAAGACGATGCCGCCGCACGGTGGGGCGAAGACGTTGCTGAAGAGCTAACGTACAAGAAGCAGACAAAGAAAACGTCAAATGAAGGCGTAGAAGACGATGCTAATGATTCGGCTTGGATGCGGGCAGAAATTTGGGAGATTTGGGACAAAGACACAAAGAAAATCTGCTGGATTTCGATGGGTTACGACAAAACGCTAGAACATAAAGACGATATCCTTGAAATTCCTAACTTTTGGCCTGTACCACCGTTCTTTATCGCTAACGTCACCACCAGCCTGTATACGCCCACGCCTGACTACACGTTAGCGCAAGACCTATATAATGAGATAGATAAACTACAAACACGCATAGCGGTCATCACAGAGGCTGTGAGAGTGGTTGGTGTTTACAACGCCAGTGCTGACAATCTTAAAAGCATGTTTAATCAAGGTAATGACAACGATCTCATCCCTGTTGAGAACTGGGCGCTATTCGGTGAAAACGGTGGCCTATCCGGTCAGATTCAGTGGCTACCCCTGTCAGACATCGTAGGTGCGTTACGTGAACTGATTACCATACGTGACCAGACTATTGGTTTGCTACAGCAGACAACAGGTATGACGGACATTGCCAAGGGTGGTTTAAACAACCAGTACGAAGGTGTCGGTCAGACAGATGCTAAGATGAAGTTTGGTTCAGTACGTATTCAGGCATTACAAGACCAGTTTGCACGATTCGCGTCAGACTTGATGCAGATCAAGGCAGAAGTTATATCACGGCATTTTAGCCCTGAAACCATCTTCAAACGCGCAAATATGGAGTTTTCAGCCGATATCGACCTTGTTGGCCCTGCTATTGAGCTGATTAAGGATACAGCCCAAGCAAAACTCAGAATCGAGATACGCCCTGAATCCGTGGCGATGGTGGATTTCCAAGCACTGAAAACCGAGCGTACTGACTATCTTAACGCTGTGTCGATGTTTATGCAGTCAGCCGCCCCCGTTATCGAAGCTGATCCAGCAACTAAACCGTTTATGCTACAGCTACTCCAGTGGGGTTTGGCAGGCTTTAAAGGCAGCAGCGAAATTGAAGGGGTTATCGACAAAGCAATCTCCGCCTCAGAAGAAGCCGCGAAAGCTGAGTCGGAAGGTGAGCAAGAGCCAAGCCCAGAAGAACTGGCGATGCAGGCAGAGCAGCAGAAACAGCAAGGCGACTTGGGCAGGATTCAAGCCAAGGCTGAAGCCGATATGCAGCTACGCCAGATGGATATGCAGTCAGATATTCAGACCAGTCAGGCTTCACACCAGATGAAAATGGCAGAAATTAGCGCAGCAGCTCAAGCCAAGATAGCAGAGATTCAGGTAAGTCTTCAGGCTGATTTGCTGAAAGAGCAGGCGCAGACAGAATCGAACATCGCGTCTACTAACGCTAGTGTTGATGGTGAGATACGTAAAGATGTCATCGAGTTTGAGATAGACATGGCGAAAGAAGAAGCGAGTACGACAGCGGAGATCGAAAAGATAACGGCAAGCGCGTTAGCTGACATCGAGAGCCAGACGGTCGCAGCAGTCTTAACGCCAGAACCTAAAGGGGAGTAGTAATGGCTGACGACTTACGCACCGTTTTACGCGATGCTGTGACCGCTAGTGAAGGGTTAGGGGATATAGAGTTTGTATCAGATGTTATGGCAAACATGGGGCCAGATGCAGACATCATAGACCCTTCCGTGGCGCGGCTAGTACAGACTAAACTGCCAGAACTTAATTTACAGGGGTATTATGTTCCTGAAGGGTTTAACGGAACACCCCACAGCTACGGGGGAGAAGTGTTTCCTGCCGAAGAAGGTACAGTCAACGTATTTCCTAACAAAGGAAACGTTAGGACTTGGGCGCACGAGTACCGGCACCAACAAGATCCTGATAAATCCCACAAACAAGTGTATAAAGAAGACTACCTTTATGGACAGTCTGCTGCAAAACGTGAAGAAGATATAGAGCAGTATAAGGCTAAGTACGGCGAATACGCGGCTGAACGGTTAATAAAGAAAAGAGACAGCGTTATGAGTGAGCGCCAACCAGAGCCTTCCGAAACGCTGTTTCGTCCTTGGGTGTATGACATGCTGAATAATTTGAAGGGGGAGACCGATAACTTTTCTCCTAGAGCAGAAATGTTAAGAGACATAAACGCTTACAAAAAAGGGGAGCAGTAATGGCTATATCCAGCGAAGACCAGAAAGTCGATAAGAAGAAGTTTGATGCGAATTTCGATAATATCTTCGGCACCAAGCGCGTAAAACGTGGCTCTTACGTCCAAGACCCTGAAACCGGCAAGTTGGTTTCACGGGAAACCTACGGCAGTAACGCTAGACCTGACGCACCTATGATCAACAAACCGTTTGAAGGGTTTATATCCCCGATAGACAAAAAGCCCGTAGAATCACGGCGGCAACTAGCTGAACACAACAAACGACACGGGGTCACAGATTCGCGTGACTACTCAGCCAACTATTTAGACAGAACAACCCAGCAACGTGAAGCAAAAAGCACCAGAGAGCTGAAACAGTCTCGTATTTCAGATATTAAACGGTCAATAGACCTCTATTCTCGATAAACCTACGGCAGGAAATCTTATGAACGAAGAAACGCAAGAGTACGTAAGCGACGAAGACAATTCGATGCGCGATGACCTGAACGCCGCATTAGAAGAAGCGGGCGGTGATTACGACGAGTCCGTACAAGAAGTTATAGGTGAGGAAACAGAACCGTCAGAACCTTCTGAAACAGAAGAACAGCCCGAAGCGGAGTCAACACCTGACCCCGTAAAAAACGAGGCTAAATCAGCGCCAGAAGCCGAAGACGCTGACAATAAAAGCACCAAAGCACCGATAGATTGGACACCTAAAGAACGCGAAGATTGGTCTAAAATACCGCGCCATCTTCAAGATAAGATTAAGCAGCGTGAAAACGACACTGCTAATCTGATGAACGAGACAGCGCAAGCACGACAGACACACGGACAGTTTCAACAGCTTGCCACCACCTACGGTGCAGCTCTGTCAGGCGTAGCGGGCAACACACCGATGGAAGCCGTCGAGAACTTATTTTCGACTGTAGCCAATCTGCGTATGGGTAATCCTATCCAAAAAGCGCAGATTATCAGCGACTTGGTTAGCGATTACGGTGTCGATATTCACGCTCTGGACGCAGCTTTGACCGGCACAATGCCTGCTCAAGACAGCAACGCGCACCTAGAGTCGATGATTGATCAGCGTATGGCTCCTGTAAACCAGTTTTTACAGTCACAGCAGCAATCAGCCGTAAGCCAGCAACAACAAGTTGTTCAGGCAGCGCAGCAAGAAGTCGGACAGTTCTCCCAGAACGCTGAATTCTTCCAAGATGTGCGGAACGACATGGCTGATTTGGTTGAAATGGCTTCTTCGCGTGGTGTACACATGTCAATGGATGATGCGTACAACAAGGCTTGCGCATTGAACCCACAGATTCAGGGCGTATTAGCTGAACGTACTCAGCACCAACAGCTAACAGGCAGCAGAAACAGCATGGAAAGCAAACGCCGTGCATCTTCTGGCTTATCTGGCGGTCGTATTGGCAATGATGGAGCCTCCGGTGGTATGTCTATGCGACAGCAAATAGCAAATGCTTGGGATGGCGCTGACGAATAGTTGACACATTATGTTTGGGGGGTATACACTCCCCATACATAACACTTTTCTCGACAGCGGTCAGCCTCGGTAGCACCGCACACGTTCCAGAATGGTTTATTGAAATAACGAACACTCAATCAATCATTCATGCAGCATTTTCGCTGTAGAGGAACATATAATGGCTTTCGCCAACGCAAATATTTCCAGCATTATGGCAACGACTATTGAAAGTCGTACCCGTAAAATCGCTGACAACGTAACAAACAACAACGCCTTGCTTATGAAACTCAAAGGCGCTGGCAAAATCAAAACATTCTCTGGCGGTACTAAGATTCTTCAGGAACTCTCGTTCGCTGAAAACTCTAACGCTGGCTGGTACTCTGGTTATGACTTATTGCCTGTTGGCGTAAGTGACGTAATCAGTGCTGCTGAATACGACATCAAACAGGCAGCCGTTCCGGTTGTTATCTCTGGTTTGGAAATGCTCCAGAACAGTGGTCGTGAAAGAATGATCGACTTGATGGAAGCTCGACTAGAAGTAGCTGAATCTACAATGGCTAACCTTATCACTGGCGGTCTGTACTCAGACGGTTCAGCGGCAGGCGGTAAGCAGATTGATGGTTTAGAAGCTGCACTTCCTATTGACCCAACTGCTGCACCTTATGGCGGTATTGACGGCAACACTTTCACTTTCTGGCAGAACGCAGTAAGTGACCAAACAGCCGCAAACGGCCTAGACCCCACTAAGATTCAGGGTTTCTGGAACACGCTTTGGGCATCTTTGGTACGTGGACAAGATCGCACAAACCTTATTATGGTTGATAACCTTGTTTGGAACGCATACGTTGCTTCTTTACAGGCGCAGCAGCGGTTCAGCAACACAGATTCAGCAGATGCGGGCTTTGCTACATTGAAGTTCATGGACGCTGATGTTTGTCTTGACGGTGGTATCTACAACGGTAACAACGGTTCTGGCGCACCAGCCGGTACAGCGTTCTTCTTGAACACTAAGTACCTTCATTATCGTCCACATGCAGACCGCAACATGGTTAGCCTGTCTCCAAACAGACGTTACTCAACTAATCAGGATGCTGAAGTTCAGATTCTAGGTTGGGCCGGTAACATGACCACTTCAGGTCGTCAGTTCCAAGGCAGATATGACGCTTCTGGCGTTTAAACCTGTCGTAGGGTTGTAGGGGGCTTCGGCCCCTGATTTTAACTATGGAGCAAAAACATGTCTCAAAATAATCCCACGTATTACGTAAATGCTGCGACTCAAACAGTTCGGGAAATACAAGTTCCTGATGCTGATTTTGATGGCGGTATGAACGCTGGTGGATCAAATGCTTGTGGTATTGGTATTGGCCCTGCAGTAAACGTTGTCGGTACGCCGAACCAGTTTACACTGCTTGATCAAACACCCGCAGCACGAACACCTCAGTTGAGCCAGCCTATCGGCGGTGAAGCATTGGGTGATGGCTCTTCTACAGCGCCTGACTCAGACGATCCTATTAGGTTCGGTACAAACGCAGCAAACGGCAACGGCATACCTACTGCTACAGGTGTAGCTACTTTAGCGTCACTTGCCGCTGGTTGGACGGCTGTTTAAACGGTAAAAATAAATACCTGCGTTTTCGAGCGCAGGTAGTTATTTTCTTGTACTATGTAATTTCCTACGACATTTAAGGTTACGCAATGCAACAAGCTGAATTTAATCATAACGATTTCGCAGACACCGCAGAGGCTGATAAGTCTCTTATGGTCAAGTTTTTTTATAAAGAGCGCCCAGACAGTGCTAAATCTGAAGAACTAGGACGACCCGTTTTTAAAGAAGTGGCGTACATCGAGCTTAGAGTAGCCGGTCAGCGTGACGTACAAGCCTGTCGCCCTGCTACCGTAGCGGATAAACAGCGGTTTCCACGACATTTTGACGCTTTTGAGCGCCGTGTCGAAGCACCTACTGAAGGTATGCCGTTAAGTGAATGGCCTCAGATTACACGGACTCAAGCTGAAGAATTGGCCTTTTTGAACGTAAAAACTGTTGAGCAAATGGCGACAGTGAAAGACTCCAACATCAGCAACATGATGGGCGGTTACGGTTTACGAGAAAAAGCACAGAAATGGCTAGAAGTTAACGACAAACAAAGCGTTGATCGCGAAAAAGAAGAAATGCGGGCGCAAATGGTTGCAATGCAAGCGCAGATTAGAGAGCTACTTGAACAGAAAGCAGCGCCTAGCCCACAACTAGACATGTTTCCTGAAACGCAAGAAGCGCCAATAGCACTTCAAAGCGAATTAGACGAAGAAACAGACCCTAATGCTGCTATACCCGTCCCAGCAGCACCAGCGGGTAGAGCCAAACGGAAGTCACGCGCTAAAAAATAAAGGTGAAACATGGGTTTAAACACGACAATAACAGCAGCGGAGATTCTTAACAGAGTTGCAGCAGAAGTCGGTATCGCACCAGTTCAAGCCCCGTATGCTAGTCAAGACCCATTTTTTATCCAGCTTCAATACCTGCTAAATACCGCAGGCGAAGAACTTATGCAGGCGTACCCGTGGGAGTTGTTAGTCGCTTCTTACACGTTTACTACGTCTGATACAGACAGCGGGTCTTACGACCTGCCGTCTAACTTCGGTTACATCTTGAACCAAACCAGTTGGGATCAAACGAATAACGTCCCTATGGGTGGCCCTTTGTCGGCTCAAGATTGGACATATCTAAAAGGCCGAAACCTAGCATCAGACACCCTTTATGCCAGCTTCCGTATCGCGCAGGGTAAGTTCAACGTATTTCCAGATCCACCCCCTAATGGGTTAAGCCTGAATTTTGAGTACATCTCAACCGATTGGGTCTATGACCCGTCAACCAACCCTGTCAGCTACAAAAAAGGCGTTGATCAGGCAAGTGACACCCCGCTTTTCGACAAAACACTGATTACGCGGGCGTTAAAAGTTAAGTATCTTGAGGCTGGCGGCTTCGATACAACCAAAGCGCAAGCGGATTTCAACCAGATATTTGCCTTCTTAACCGGCACAGAGAAAGGCGCACCCATATTGAACGCGGGTCGTAGCGGGTATGGCATACCTTATCTGTCTAGTTGGAACGCCCCTGATACCGGATACGGCAGATGATTGGTTCTCCTGTAGGCAATGCCCAGCGTCCACAACAGCGGTCGCATGAAGTCGCTCGATACCCTGCGCCTCAAGGCGGTATGGACATCCGGCAAGCAATCGGCTCTGAAGATTTAAACACCTGCGTTTACACGTACAACATGCTGCCTTTTGAGTATGGACTGCGGATACGTGAAGGCTACCAAGAATGGCAAATCGGCTTAGACGCTGGTGCAGGGCTTGGTGTACACACGCTAATACCTTACGACAGCGCACAAGATAACGGTGTCGGTGACAAATTATTCGCCGTCACTAACGAAGGCATTTGGGACGTTGAAGTTTATGGCGCGGCCCCTATTCTTTTGCTTACGTTTGCGGATCAAACATCTGGAGCAGGGTACGGCACTTACGCGCACTATGTCGATGACTCAGGGCGTGATGTACTGTTTTACGCAGACTCGTTAAACGGACTGTTTGAGTACGACCCCGCCACAGATACATGGGCGGTGTCTTCAGGCATTAGTGGCCCTGTGATAGCCGACATTAAGTTTATCGTATCCCATAAACAGCGGTTATGGATGGTTGAAGAGAACTCCACAAAAGCGTGGTATCTCGGTATTGGTAGCAGTTCAGGCCAAGCGACAGAGTTCTTTTTTGGGTCTAAATTTAAACACGGCGGAACGCTAGAAGGGCTATTTAGCTGGACAGTAGACGGCGGTGCGGGCGTAGATGACCTATTAGTCGCCGTAAGTCATGCAGGCGATGTGCTGGTGTATCAAGGTTCTGACCCTGCGGTAGCCGATTGGGGACAGCGCGGTACGTATTTTATCGGTGAGATACCTAACAGCCCTCGTTTTGGCACTGAATCAGGTGGCGAACTATTTCTGCTGTCCGTTTACGGTCTTGTTAGTATGGCTGACCTTCTTCTAGGCGTAGATACAAGTATCTTACGCTCTGACGTTGATGGCTCGACGATGGCGTATAAAATAGCGGGGTTAATACGTCAAGAAATGCGAGCAAAAGTAGGTCTTGCAGGCTGGGATGTGACCGTTATACCTAGCGAGGGTGGCATTTTAGTCTCTTCGCCAACAGTAGGTTCAGCAGCGCCCATACAGTATTACTACAATATAGGTGTACAGGCGTGGGGTCTATGGCGCGGTGTACCCATGACTTGTTTTGATGAGTATCAAGGGTCTGTTGTATTTGGCACAGCCGATGGGCGTGTCTGTCGCATGGACGTACCCGTGGACGACAAACGGATAACGCCTGTAGAACCAGAGTTTAATGGCGAATCAATAAACTTCTCTATTCTTACGTCTTTTACGTCTTTTGGACAGCCCGCAGTGTTTAAACGCGCCAAGCTGATCCGACCCGATTTTATCGCGCAAAAAGCCCCTCTTCACAGTTCGGTTGTGCGCTTTGATTTTGACACTTCAGAAGGTTTGGACTTCCAGTTTAGTACGCCCGACAGATTTGGCGTAGGTATCTGGGACGCTGACAAATGGGATTTTGCGGTTTGGGGCAGCGACTCAGGCACCACTTTCCCTTCTATCGGTGGGTCATGGGGTACTGGGCGCTATATGGCAATAGCCACGAAAGGCAGCGCACGAACAACAACACGGCTAATAGGTTGGGATTTGATCTATGATGTCGGAGGCCCGATGGCCTAATGCGTATCGTGTACACGCCATTTAACTTCCGCAGAGACTGGAAATGGGTCAACGACCAGATTCCTATTCTCTATTGCGAAGATACTGCGGGTATTATGGCAATGGATGCGGATCAACGTGTGCCTGTTGGTGCTTGCCTTATGGATAATTGGACGAATAACAGCGTACAATGCCACTTTATGCTAACAACACCGATGTTATTGAAACACGGCTTTTTAGAAGAATGTTTTGGCTTTATTTTCAAGAACCAGAACGTGAATTTTGTCTACGGACTCGTACCGGCGAATAACGATAAAGCCGTTAAGTTGAATACCCACATGGGGTTTACAGTCAAGACGCGATTAGAAGAAGCGTATGATGTAGGGACGGACTATTTGCTAATGCAATTAAAGCGTGAAGACTGTAAATACATAACTGAATTGAGAGAGGCGGCATAACCGTGAACTTGACCCCCGAACAGCTTTCTAGGATGCCTTCCGCGTACCGCCGACAGTATATGAATAGTAAGGCTAACGCGCCTGCTCAATCGCCACCACAATATGCAAAGGGGGGTACATCTAATTTTAATGAAAGCGCAGGCGGTGGTGTACGTTTTAACGGCGATGGAAGTGTTTATAAACCTTCAGCACCAGCACCAGCACCAGCGCGAGAAGCGCCACGTACCGCGTCAGGCAAAAAGATAGCAAGCGTAAAGATACCTGACGCATACTATAATCAAATGATGGCTCAAAAGTCTAAAGAAGATCAGATGTACAAGCCTTACGTACCTAACTCGGTAACAGGCAAAGGGTACGTAAGTATAACCAATTCAAAAGGCGAAACGCCTCAAAGTAACGTGTCGAAAGACAATTCTATTCAATACGTTCAAAACGCTGTAGACGCGGGATTGATGAAAGCCCCACCAACAAGAGCCGAAGCAATAAGACAACAAAAAGCAACCACAGCAGCAGCGACAGCAGCAGCGACAGCAGCAGCAGTACCACAAGCAGCACCAAGAGTGCCAGTAAAACAATTCGCAGTTGGCCCCCAACAGGCACCTGTAAAAGCCATAACGAACCGTGGTGGTAACGCCAGAGCTGGCGCTTTAAGGTCAGCAGCAGCAGATAGCAGTCGTAGCCGTATCGCGGCACAGAATCAAGGAGCATAACGTGGGCAAAAAATCCCCAAAGACACCAGATGTCGTTGGCGCAGCGCAAGAAGAAGGCGAACAGTCACGCGAAACGGCGAGAGATAAAACGTATGCCGACCGTCCTGACCAGTACAGCACAATGGGCAGTAATACGTGGGGCCAAACAATGGTTCGCGACCCTGCTACTGGCGAGATGGTCACTAAATGGACGCAGAATCAGACGTTATCGCCTGACATGCAGAACCTTTACAACACGCAGATGCAAACTAATCAGCAGTTAGGTTCTACCGCAGCAGCAATGGGCGATCGTATAACGGCTGAGATGGGTATGCCACTTAACTGGGAGCAGTTCGGTGACGTAGAAGCAGGCCCGCAAGCGTCAGGTGTTATCGGCGCAGGTATCGGCCCAACAACTGGCCCTGAAGGTTTTGAGTGGGATGGGCAAAGCCAACGCCAAGCCGCAGAAGATGCGTCTTACGGTCGTGCTACAAGCCGTCTTGACCCGCAGATGGAGCAAAGACGACAAGAGCTTGAAGTCAGATTGCGTAATCGTGGTTTGAGAGCAGGCGACCAAGCGTATGAGTCTGAAATGGCGGCTTATGGTCGTGACAGTACAGATGCTTACGAACAGGCTAGAATGGGTTCTACGCTTGAAGGTAGAGCAGAAGACGCACAGTCGTATGGTCAAGCGAGTAATACGTTTGGGCAAAACCTTACCAGTGAGCAGCAGCGGTATAATCAAATGCTTTCAGGTGGTCAGAACGACAGAGCAGCCGATCAGCAAGCGTTTAATCAAGAAATGTCTGCCAATGAAAGAGCTAACGCACTACGTCAGCAGCAGATAAATGAGTATGTAGGTAAGCGCGGTCAAAGCCTATCAGAACAACAGGCGCTTCAAGGCGCTCAAACAACCGGCAATATGGTCGAAAACTTTAGCGGATAAGGAGTAGAACATGGGTTGGGGAATGGGCAATGATTTTAAAGAAGCCACGCAAGCAGCAACACCGGATTTAGCTAGAGCTTATGCGCTACAAGGGCAGTTAGATAGCGCCGAACAAGCGCGTGTAGACGCGGTTAGGGCGAACAACGCAGCGGGCATAATAGGTTTAGGCGAGAAAGGTTATTCAGAATATAAAGATTGGAAAGCCAATCAAGACCTATCTGTAAATAAGCCCCTGTCTGTTTTTGATACTATGCAAAACGAAGCTATGGCGGCTAGGGCGGCTAATACCGGCGTTACATTAGATACCCCTTTCATAAACAAAAACACTAACTCTATGGGGCTTACTGAAGACTACAATCTTTCTGGCGCAGCACGACCGGACATTAATATGAGCGCAGCACGACCGGACATTAATATGAGCGCAGCGCGAGGCGGTAACTTGCCTCCTAATGTGCTGTCCTATGGCTTTCAGCCTGATACTAGTTTTTTGGACGGGCCAGCAAGCCAGAACATGCAAGCGCCTACTGCTGTTACTTCACCAATAAAAAAGGTTGCTACCACACGACCGTTTATACGACAGGGAACGGGTGACGCAATTAGCAATGCGTATGCAGACTATAAAGCTAACACAACGACTGCTGGTGAAGCTTACGACCGCTACCAAAATTGGGCGGGGGGCATAAATGAAAGAGCCAACAGTTTACGAAATGACGTAATAGGGTCATTCAATGGAGATGAAGCACCTACTTCAGGGTTTATGGGTGGTAGGACTGTTACCAACCCAGCAGAAATAGACAAAATAGGCAGCGCAATAGATATAGAAAGCATGAACCCTGCCATGAAAGAGCAGCTAAGGAACTCAATAGGGATGCCCGACGTAGGCGCTGACATAGGCGCTGACATAGGCGCGGATGTTGCTGCGGATGTTGCTGCGGATGTTGCTGCGGATGCTGCTGGAGATGTCGCTGCGGATGTTGCTGCGGATGCTGCTGGAGATGTCGCTGGAGATGTCGCTGGGGATGCTGCTGGAGATGCTTTAGACGGTTTAGGAGCAGGAGCAGGTGTATCTGCTCTTGAAGGTATCCTTTCAGGGGATGACGCTGGTACTATTGCCAAAGATGTAGCACTTGACGCAGGGCAAGCTGCGCTATTATCTGCACTAGGTGTTACAGGTCCATTAGGTTGGGGTGTTGGCGCGTTAATATCGGCGCTTAGAGGGTAAAAGCTATCATGGCAAATACATTAGAAGAACTTGGACAGCAACTGCTTCAAGGCGCACAGGCGCAAAGTAGTTTGACTGGGCTTGATGAACGTGCTGTCAGAGCAAACGCCCTGCGCGATAGAGAAATGCCTACGGTTAATCAATATGGTGCTGCATCACCTTTTCAGCAGCTAGACGCGGCTTTTGGTCGGTATCAAGGCAAGCGGGATATGAAAGCTATTGATGCTGAACGCGCAACAGCTAGAGAGCAGATGGCTCAGACTGCCAATGCTTTACCTTTGTTTCAAGCTAAACAACTAATGGATAAGCGCACGTTAGCCTCTTATGTGGATCAACAAGGCAACTCTATTAACGCTAGAATTAAAGCTGATGGCACCGCAGATACAGTAGCGGCGGATGGTACTGTCACACCTTTAAGTCTTGAGGGTTTAATGCCCGCAGAACTGTACGCAAAACAACAAGCAAGAGCTAGTCGCGGCGGTTTAACAGAAAATCAATTTGCAAATCAATCAAACAAATTTATACAAGAAATAAAGTCAGTTGATCCTGTAATACGGGAGATAAACACTTTAGACGGGCTATTAAGTGAGGTAGAAGGCATTAATGACGGCGATTTTACCGGCGATTTGCCGGGTATAGGTTTCGGTCAAAGTTCCGATGGTATGCTAGGTGATGCAGTTCGTATGCTAGGCTCGCAACAAGGGCGGAATATACACAGTGCATGGTCTAGGATAGTAGGCCCATTAATCAGAAAGCAAGCCGGTTTAGCACAAACACTAGCTGAATCCATGCGGGTAGCAAGGGGTTACGGTACACAACTTCTTACTGACGAAAGAACATTTAGAAAAGCATACCCTGAGCTTAAAGCAGCTATGCAACGTGATTTAGCTAACCTTAGAGCAGGCACAAATGAAGGCGTGTTTAACAGTTGGAAAAACGGCATGGATAAACAGGGCGCAGTCGATACGTATACTATGGCAGAGTTTAGTGACCCGTTTGCCGCAAAACCCGCAGCGCCTGCACAAAATGGCAGTATGATGGGGCCGAACACTACTGCGACACCTGCACAAAACGGTGGGTTTTCAATAAGGAGGCTAGACTAATATGGCAACTTATGAGGTTACTGGCCCTGATGGCGGCATGTATGAGATAACAGCCCCCGACAACGCAAGTGAAGCTGACGTAATGGCGTATGCTCAAAGCAACTATCAAAGTGCAGCCCCTGAACTCTCTACCAGTGAAAACCTTATGGGCGGTTTAAACGCTTTTGGGCAAGGCGTTACGATGGGCGGGCTAGACGAAATAAGTTCTGTAGTAAAAGCAGGTATAGAGGACATATCAGATTGGAGCGATGACGGAGAAGACTTCTCTGACATTTACAGCCGCGAACAAGCTATTGACAAAAACGAGCGTGAGGCTTTTGCGCTCGCGAATCCTAAGACCGCATTAGGTTTAGAATTGGCTGGCGGTTTTGCGACAGGTGGTGCAGGCACAGCTAGAGTACTTGGTTCTCAATTGTTAAAAAATGCGCCTAAGCTTGCTAGAGCGTTGTCAGCCCCCGCCGTAGGTGGAGCGCAAGGCGGAATAGCAGGCGCTTTGACTTCGGACGCAGACGAAAGATTAGGAGGCGCTGCTACAGGCGCAGCCATAGGTACTACTTTAGGCGGTGCGTTAAGCGGCACTAAAGGTCTTGTAAACGCGCTTAGTAAACGGCGTATAGAAGAAGATTTAATCCAACAGTCCGGCACCGCAGAAGGCCGATTTAGATCGTTAAACATGGATGAAAACAGCGGGGCTATCGGAGATGTGTATCGGGATGTCTTTGGTAAAGCATACGGCGGTCGCGGGAAACTAATAGAGCAATCCGCGCCTTTTGTTTCGCGAGCGGAAGCAGGCGTAGGCGTAGCTACACGGGCGTTAAATGCCGCTAAAGAAGCCGTGTCTGATGTAGGGATAGGCATGAAAAAACGTGCAAATTTAACCGCTAAGAGCGAAATAGGCGAAGCGCAAAGTTTGTACGACGATGCTATGCAAGTTGCAGAAGAAGTTAAAAGAAAGAATGTGTTTTCTGCCAACACCGCAGCCGACTTACTAGAAACTAAAGCCGTAACGAGCGCAACACAGGGCGCAGCTAGGGCAGAGCAACTAGCGGAAGATGGTCTTTTAGCCGCAGAAAAAGCAGCCGAACGCGGTACGTCTTCAGCACTGTATTCTATGCAACGCGAGATTGTCAATAACGCTATCCCTGACAGTGTGCCTGCTGCGGTTAGAGCCAAAATCAGGTCTTCATCTAACGTAGAGCAGGCGGCAAAACGTGTAAACGATTCGTGGAAAAATTACGGATGGAAGTCTATTGAAAATAAAAGTTACACTGTCGATACGAAACTCGCTGCTATTGAAACGGACATGCTTAAGGCACTAGGGGATGATCCTGCGCTTCTAGCAGCAGCAGGCGGCTACAAAAGCGTATTGAACGGTATGGCAGCAAATATTAAAAACGGTAAGCTTTCTGGCGTACAGCTAATGGAAATGCGAAACCAACTTAAAGACCTCGCCGGTAGTGGCATCGGGCGTGACGTACTTAAAGTCAAAGCTTTTGGCAAAATGGCAGACGTTGTTGACGACAAAATGCGACAGAATATGTCGGCAACTGAAATGGCAAATTTTGATAGCGAGCTTAGTAAGTACGGCAATAAACTTGTGTTACGTGAGTCAGTAGTTGCCGCCAGAACAAAGAATGCGGGCCTACCTGATGAAACTAATGTCATCGCGGCAAACCGTAAAGCTAGAGGTGCCGCTTATGGGGAAGGTTTAGGTTCTGGACAGCAAGCGGCTCAAAACGTACAAAAAACCCGCGCCGCAGGTAAAAAAGCTGTTGCAGACGAAAAAGCCGCAGGGGGTTTAGCAAAAACAAAAGCTAAAATGCTCGGCGCAGACGCTACCGCTACCGCGAGAGCCGAAGCAAATAGCATAAAAACTACCGCAGAGAACACTGAAGCCTTAACGCTTAACGAAATAAAAACCGCCGAAAAAACCGCGCTTACACAGGCTACTAAAATTGCAAATGCTAAAGGCGCTAGAATGAAGGCCAATATACCTAAGATGGGTAAGGCCAGAGTTGATAGACTAGTTAATAGGGTAGCCAACGCAAAAGATAAAGCATCCGCTATTAAAAAATTAGCGCCTGTAGAACGTGCTTCAGTGCTAGAGCGTATGGCGGCAACAGGCGTTCTTGGTGGGGGCTTTCAGCTTGTAAATTTACTTACTGCGACTTTGCTTGCTAGAGGGGTTACCTCAAAAGGCTTTCAAACAGCCGTAGCTGGTCAGACAGGTATGCAAAAAGCGTTAGCAGAAGTCTTACGAAAACAAGGCACCAATCTTGACACGGCAATTGGTGTGACAGCGAGAACCGCCGCGCAACAGTCTAGCGGAAACGAATAATTAGGAGCGTTTAAACATGCCAAGAAATGCAAGCGGTACAAGCACACTCGTTGCGGGTAATCCTGTCGCGACCAATACGATCATTGAATCGGATTGGGCCAACACGACAATGGCTGACCTGAACAACGAGATGACAGACAGCTTAAGCCGTAGCGGTAAAGGCGGCATGACAGCGCAGTTCAGAGCGGTTAACGGCTCTGCACCAACGCCTGCCATATCGTTTTCCGACTACCCACAAAGCGGTATGTACGCCTTTTCAGAGAACGACATACGTATGTCTGTCGCAGGTGTTGACCGTTTCAGATGGCTACAAGCTAATGCTTTGCCTCAAACATGGGATAGCGTGGGTAACACATGGCTGGATGTTGGCGGTGGTGGTGTTATCTGGACGCAGATGGATGCCGTACCTGCTACAGCCGCCATCAGCACCGGATACGTCACATTGGGTGGGCAGACAATTGCTATGCCTGCTAACCCTCCCACGGGCTTCTCCGTAGCTTTCGCGGATAAGGCGGATGATTGGGACGCAACCAATTACCTGACTATCACCGGCAACGGCAACACGTTCTCGCAGGACAGTTCAGGCACATACATTCTCGACCTGAAAGGCGCTTTCGCGCAGTTTAGCTACTTAGAAGGTCAGTGGCAGATCGTGAACTTCGGGCGTTTAAGTGACGCTTACGGTTTTGACGGCAACGACTTCGTACAGAAAGATAAAGCCTTCGGCGAGAATATGATTATCAATGGCGGCTTGGATATATGGCAGCGTGGTACGTCATTTTCTTCAACACAAGCAGAGTACACCGCCGATCGGTGGAAACAAACGAGTACAGGTAATCCGGTATGGACGTTTGACAGGCAAGAGCAAGACGATTTGTCAGGGGTCACTGTAACCCCTACAAGATATTATGGGGAGCTAACGTGGTCCACTAATCCTAATGCCAACTTAGGTATACAGTTTCGTTTGGAAAACTACTTCAAACTTTCAGGTCAAACAGTAACGCTGAGTTTTGACGCTTCGGCGGTTGGTGGTGATGTCAATATGACCGGTAAGACTAGAAGTAACTCTAACGGTGGTGGTAATTTAGACACGCCAGCGCAACAACGAACAATCACGGCGGGGGCGTGGGGCAGATACAAAATGACGTTTGAAGTACCTGACCTTTCAAGTTTAGTCGCTGGGGCAAATCCTTACACACAGGTAACGCTCACCTTTCCAGAGGCAGCGGGGCAAGTAAAGCTGTCGGCAGTCAAATTAGAACTAGGCGAAACCGCTACACCGTTCACTCGCGCAGGTAATACCCTCGCGGGTGAGCTTGCCATGTGTCAGCGGTACTACTCTGTTAAATGGGGAGTGGGACACTTTACATTCAATCAGTCCAATGACTATCGGTATGGCTATAGCCATCCGGTACAAATGAGGACGACACCTACGGTTTCCGTTGTCGCAGGGGTAACGGCTAATTGGGGTGCATCTTATCCGGGTAGAACATCGAACAATTTCTATTCAGCAAGTAGCTCACAACTAACATCTGTGACGACAGATGTGCCTTCAGTCCAATCGGATGCAGAACTATAGGAGAACAACGTGGCAAGATTATCAGATAGAGTAGTAACAGGCGCACCAAACGGGATTCTCTCTAACGATGAGCCAATCCAATGGTACGCAGCCGATGGCGTAACGCTGATTGACGGTATTAAAGTAGACGCAACGGGGGCTGTCTACTTAGCACCCGCAGGCGGCCCGACAGAAGTAGGTGGTGATCTCGCTGTCACTGGCGCACTTACTGTCGGCAATCAAGCAGCACCTACTGCGGGTAGCACTTTTACAGTCATAAACAATGGTTCTGGGGTTATTCCAGATAACGGCTTTGGACTGGGAATCACTTATGGTTATTCTAACGAGGAGGCGACCTTTTGGAATTTGAGAGACGCTCACTCAACGGGGGCAGAATCCTTCAAATGGATACAGAAAACGGGCGCAGGGACTTTTGATGAATTAATGGCTTTGAGAGGTGATGGGAGGTTATCGACGCAGGGCGCTCTCGTTGTCGCTGGTAATATCTCTGGGCCTAACAGTATCCTAATGTCTGCCGACACCGCAGAGACTATCCGTGTAACAAGGACAGGTACTAACGCTGCTTCAGCCGAGATATCAACCAGCGCTGGCTATGGCTCAGTTCTATTGACTGATGCTGCTGGTACAGGGCAAAAGATAAAAGCCTTTGGTAGTGCGATGCGTTTTGACAACGGTTCTACTACACTGATGACACTTTCTACCGCAGGTCTAGATGTCGCTGGCACAACAACATCCACAGGCGGCTTCAACTTACCCAACAACGTACCTCTCCGTGGCGTTCCAACGACTGGTGGTACGAGTCGTATGTTACGGATGAATACAAGCAATGTAATTGAGGTGGGTAGTACACTTCGGGCCATGGATCTCAATGCCACGACTACCACTGTCAATAGTGCTCTCGGTGTCGCTGGCACTTTTAGCCAAGAGGCCTTCTCATCTTCAGGCTCAACAAGGGGTGTACGTATTGGCGATGGGTATGTCGGCGTTTCAAGCACAGTAACGTCATTAGCATGGATGGCACGATTCCATAACCCTAACGGAGCGGTTGGTCAAATTACAACCTCAGGTTCAGTATGTGCCTTCACTTCATTGTCTGACCCTCGCACAAAGTCTGAGTTCACACCTATCACTGGTGCGTCTGAGATGATTCTGGAAGCGCGTGACCAAGGTATGATAGGTGAGTTCACTTTCCTAGCTGACCCTACACAAACTGTATGGGGTTACAACGCTCACAAGGTTGCTGACTTACAAGTTGGTTTCGGTGGTTATGAAGGCGAAGGCCCAAGGGATGCTGAGTTAGGTTCTGTCTACGAAGAAGCTGTTATGGGTGAACGTCCTATAATGATTCCTGAGTTAGATGCTGAAGGTAACCCCACTGACGAGATGATCGAATCCGGTGAAATGGAGTCTTACGAAGTCTCACCTGAGAAGACTGTCACACCTGCGGGTATTGACCAATCTAAGCGAGTACCTATCCTAGAAGCCGCCATTGGTGAGCTGCTTGATAGGATTGCAGTGCTTGAGGCTTTGGTAGATCCAAGCTAAACAATAGGGGCATGTAGTAATTGGATACAGTGCAGACTATCGGGAGCTTGTGGCCTATATTTATAGGCTTCATAACGCTGGTAACGGTGTTAGCTAAAATGCACTCTGAACAGGAGACACTGAAAGAAAAGGTGCGTATCTTGTTTGAGCTATGGAATAAAAAAAGCTAGTTTTGCTTAACCCTTGCAAAGCTAACATTTACAGTAGGATGTTTAAACATGCCAGAATTCGGCCCTCAATCTCTAGCCAATCTCGCAACCTGTGATCCTGAACTGCAACGTGTTTGCAGAGAGGTAATCAAGTTTGTAGACTTTTCAGTCATTGAGGGTGCGAGGGCTGATACACGGCAAGAACAACTGTTTAAACAAGGCAAGTCTACGCTTGATGGCGTGAATAAACGCTCTAGGCATCAAGTGACTGAAGCGCAACCGTTGAGCAGGGCGGTAGATTTATTACCTTACCCTGCCGTACTGCACGGCAAAAACATCTGGGATGACACAGAGCGGTTCCTGCTGTTTATCGGCATGGTCATCGGCATAGGGCGTGTACACGGTATTGAGTTGGTATCGGGCATTGACTGGAACCGTGATGGCTCCACGGCTGACACTAACTTCAGGGACATGCCTCATTTCCAGCTTATGGAGCCTAAAAAATAATGGCGCTTGATCCAATCACCGCAGGCATTGGCCTTGTCGGCAAGTTCGTTGATAAGTTTGTCCCTGATAAAGACCTTGCCACGAAGTTAAAAGCTAACGCAGCCTCGCAAGAGTTCTCAGGGGAGCTTTCGTTGCTAGTGGGTCAGCTAGAGATCAACAAGGTTGAAGCCGCACATAAAAGTTTATTCGTTTCTGGATGGCGGCCCTTTATCGGCTGGGTGTGCGGGGTGGGTTTGCTATATAACGTACTGGTACAGCCCATATTTGATATCTGGGTTGATATGCCAGAAATAAATCCTGATTTATTGTACCCTGTGCTACTAGGCATGTTAGGCATGAGTGGTCTACGGACATACGAGAAATTTAAAGGCGTTCAAAGGGAAGAGTAGTTGTGGTAGAAAGTAAACCGACCGTTATGACCAGTAAGTTAACACTGGGCAGCATTATTGCTTTATTCCCCCTAGTCGC
>Ga0307993_1000153_pt1 | contig 22308 bp, 22 predicted proteins | sample EllFjometagen260_FD_203163 | JGI IMG/M metagenome (GOLD analysis project Ga0307993, IMG submission 203163) | Marine microbial communities from Ellis Fjord, Antarctic Ocean - #260 | ecosystem: Environmental > Aquatic > Marine > Unclassified | place: Southern Ocean | collected 2014-11-02 | reverse complement strand
TAATCGCTCCAAGGGTTATGTTGACTAAAAATAATAGCCAGAACCACACAGGATCAAAACCTAAACTATCAACTACAGGTTGGTATATAGGTACAGTTAATAATATAACTGCAATAGTGTCGATAAACATGCATAGTACAAAAGGTACAGCTAGTAAGATAAACAACATCATCATTGGGGGATAGCCTAAGTTCGCTACCAATTCCACCAACTCACTAGTAGCACCTGTAAAAGCTAACAATTGAGTGAACATCTTCGACATGGCCATAATAACCAGTATCATCGCCGATACGGTGATCGCAGCAACCATAGAATCCCAGATCATTTTAAAGCTTAAATTACGATAAATTGCGGCTGTAATCAATGCACCTACAACACCGGTTGCAGCCGATTCTGAGGGCGTAGCGATGCCTAACATAATGAAGCCCATAACCGAAAAAATGACGATAATAAAGGGCATCATACGTAACACTGCAACCACTTTTTCACCTATAGTGACGTCCTTTCGCTCACCCTCTGTGATAGCAGGAGCCAATTTATGATTCATGGAAATACGAATAAAAACGTACACTAAAAAGATTCCACCTATAAATAGCCCTGGGACCACACCTGCGATCAATAATTTAGCGATCGACACGTCAGCCATAGAGCCCACAATTATCGCCAATAGGCTCGGTGGAATGATAGGTGCCAAGCTAGCGCCACCAACGATAAGACCTGCTGCTATGCCACGGTCATACCCTCGCGCTTGCATACCAGGCATGATGGCCCTGCCTAGCATCGCTGCTACAGCCATTGCTACCCCTGAAAGTGCTCCAAATACTGCAGACAAAACCACCACTAATACGTACTGACGTCCTCGCATGCGGCCCACTAACTTGTCGATGGAGTCAAATAAAACGTCCATGGTTCCAGAGCGGAATAACAATTCTCCCATAAGGATAAACAGTGGTATGGATGCCAGTGAGGTAATGGACACAGTATCGAGGATACTGTTCGCAAACATAGGGAAGCCATAAGGCCCGATGATGACGTAAACGCCTATTAATATAGCGGCCAAGAAGGCTAGAAATACTGGGGCTCCTGACAAAAAGAAAGTGAAGAGAATGGCAATGCCCGCCAATAAAATTGTATACCACTCCATAATCAATTTTCCATAATAAGATTACTGTTGACGCGATGAACTGGATTCGCTTGGCGCAACAGGTAGAGCGAACTCAATAAGAGTCCAAATGTAATAAAGATAGAAACCCACCATTGGGGTATTGGAATAATCGCCAAGGTCTCAATACCTTTAGAGTACTGACGCCAATTTTCGAGCGCACTAACGTAAGCCGCAAAGATCAAACACACAAATCCAATCAAACTAATGATGGTATAGATAATGTTAGCCCATTTGGAAGGCATGATATCGACTAGAATAGTTACAGCGACGTGTTGTTTATCTTGCGTCACTTTTGGCAATGCTAAAAATATCGAAGCTGCTAAAGCGTATGACACATAGTCACTAACCCAGGCAGTAGGGGAGTTAAAAAAGTACCGTGTTACAACTTCATAAACATAAGCAGTAACGATTGACCCGAGCCCTATAGCAGCCAGTGTTGCTGCCACCTTAGTGATGGAGTCTTGCACACTATAGAGTTTGGATATAAAAGACGACATAAGCGTTGACCTTAAAAACGTGAAAGCCGCCTTACTACGTTAGCAATAAGGCGGCTTTTAGTTATTACCTCTTACATGCCTTTAGACGCAACAAAATCGCGGAAGGCTTCACCCGTCGCACCAGATTGCTCTACTGCTACTTCCATTGCACGTGCTGCATACAAAGCATTAGCTTCGTCCAAAGTGTAGCCAATTGGAGTGGTTTTTGCACCTGCCGCCACCATAGCTGCATTTTCTACCTTCAACAAGTTTTTGAATATACCAATTGTGTTCTTCTCTAACTGGTAACCTGCGTCTAGCAGAACCTTTTGAGAATCGCCATCAAGAGAGTTGAACTTATCCAAATTCATCATGATTAAGTAGGAAACGGTGCCAAATGCTGGTTCCCCAAGATAAGGCGCGACTTCGTGGAATTTGTAACCAACTGCTCCAACAGCAGGCCATACCAGGCCGTCAATAACGCCTTTCTCCGTAGCAGAATATAATTCGCCAAACGGAATGATTACGGCAGTTCCACCTAATGATCCAACGATTTTGTTGTAAGAAGGCAGTGCCCTAATTTTCTTACCACTTAACTTAGAACCTGGGTCCATTGCTTCTTTAAGGAAAAACCTAAAGCCCGTAGTAGCCGTTGGAATCGACAGAATTTTGAGATTTTGGGTTGTTTGGTAATGATTGTCTGCCCAGTCCCAGATACCTGAAGAGCGACGCTTATCAACATCTCCGGCAACTGCGTCGATGGCCGCACCTATACCTGTTGTACCCGTATGGTAAAGACCATGAGTATAAATAATATCAAATACACCAGCCGAAACTGGTTGCAGTTGTTTACCAGCAGGCACCACTTCAGGTCCGCTAGGTTTGATGGTGATTGCACCTGCAGACAGGCTAGAGACCAAGTCGTTGTAGCCATAAGCCATGTTAGCCGTACCTGAATGGTTGCCTCCCCATGCGGTCAACATTTTCAGGTTCACAGCGTTGGCTGCACCTGATGCTAAAGCCAAACCAAGTGCTGAAACAGATAAAGTCTTGAGAAGTTTTTTATTAAAATTATTCATTGATTCCTCCAACTAATAAGTATAAAGCCAACAACGCCTAAACAACTAAACGAAAGGCCGAACAAGCCGTATTTACATATTCGACTATTTAAGTAGCATACGCCCTTTTTTGTTACTAACAAGTAGCTGGGAGGTAGTTTTATTGTATTTGGGTCAAAACCAAGCCTACCTTTTGAAATGAGAGTTGTGCTAACAGACTGTTTTATAATTGTATTTTTTAAAATTCACAAGGTGATAAAATAAAATAAAAAAGAGTAGTTAACTACCTTCATTTTAAACCAAATTGCTTTTTACCTGCTCTATCATCCATTCTTTAAATAGAACTCCTGGCGCATAATGGACCTGCTGCTGAGGTACCACCAGGTAATAACCATAGTCACTTTTAATGGGTTTGGTATCAATAGCGACTAACTCACCACGTTCTAGCTCATGATTTACCAGAAAATCGGGAAGAAGCACTGCCCCCGTACCTGCAACTGCAGCTTGTGCAGCAGTCAGAAACTCCTCAAAAACCATGCCGCGAGAATTCTGAGCCTGCATTCCTTGTGCTAAAAACCACTGCTGCCAAGCACTACTACGGCTGTTGATGTGTAGCAGAGGTACTCGAGCAAGATCGTCGGCACAGGTGATCTCATACTCTTTTTGAAACTGAGGTGAGCATAAAGGCACCACCGCTTCACCCATAAGGTAAGTTGATTCTGCACCAGGCCAATCATCGGCACCAAAATGCACTGCTACATGAATATCCTCAGTACGAAAGTCAAACGGCGACAGCCGTGTCATAAAATTAATAGTGATGTCAGGGTAGGACTTCAAAAAGCTTGGCAGCCTCGGCATGAGCCAGCGTGTGCCAAACGTTGGTAGCACCGCAACATTGAGCATGCCACCTTGAGGGCTGGTAATCACCCGAATGGATGCAGCGCGAATGTGGTCTAGGGCAGTTAATATTTCTTGGGCGTACACTTTGCCGGAATCAGTAAGCTCCACCGTTTGATGCAAACGAACAAATAGCTTAATGCCTAACAGAGACTCTAAACTATTAATTTGTTTACTTACCGCCCCTTGCGTGAGGTTGAGTTCCTTAGCCGCTATGGTGAAGCTACAACTCCGCGCAGCAGCATCAAATGCCATAAGCATACTTATACTAGGAAGAAGTCGACGGGGGTTTATCATAACGTTTGGCAATGTATAAAAACTATAAAGACTGACATTCTAACCAGTTCAATTGAAAGAATCCAACGCACAGCCGCAATTCTCACGATGATATCAGATAACAAACCAGGTTTGATGCATGCCCCTCATTCCATTAAGTAATATGCACATGAGTATAAATCGATTGTCGCACCCATTTTCAAGTTCAATAATAGTCTAGAAGAACTCGCACGGCTCTACTATTTTAAGCAATTTTATACATAGGCTATCTATTATGACCAATACAGATAAATACCAACCATCAGCCAAAGCTCAAGCTTTTTTAGACTCGGTTGCAAATGCCAAATATGATCGTCAAATAGTTACGGGGTTGAAAAAGTTTATTCAGGGTAAGGTGCCAGAGGACATGAAGGGGTTTTACTCCGATGCGGAAATAGCCGAATTGGCCACACTTAAAGATACCGACCGCGATGTAGAGTCCCGAATGCCCGTTAAGATGACTCGTCATTATTTTGACCTCGCAAAAAACAGCCAACCTATTCAGGTTCTGGTAAAAGCCAGCCCTAAGGAAACATTTGATTTAGACGGTTCCCCTGACCCTGGCAAACAAATGGATTACAGCCCCATAGAAGGCCTCATTCACAAATATGAATTAGGACTTATTTACGTTGCGTCTACATGTTCTGCACACTGCCGGTTTTGCTACAGAGAAGAACTCATAGCCAACAAGGAAGTTGCACGGCCCGACGGCACCATGGCCCCTAAAGGTCTGGCGCAAATACCCGACCTAATTAACTATATTCATCTACACAATGCCGAGGTTGCTGAAGGCGGCGGTAGACACCCCATTACCGGAAGAGAAAAACTCAGAGAAATTCTCATGTCTGGCGGTGACCCTATGGTACTGGGCAATAAGAACATTGCCGCTTGGCTGTGTGCGCTAGCCGAAGCAGGTATCGAATCAATTCGCATCGGCACCAAGGAGCTAGCTTTCTTTCCGGACCGCTTTGATAGCAGCTTCTTCGATATGCTCGATAAGTTCCATGCTGCCTACCCAGAAACGAAACTACGGTTTATGGTGCACTTCAACCACCCTGATGAATTTTTAAAAAAGGATTCCAGTGGCAACTACATTGATCACCCGGAAGGTGGTTTAACTTGGATACCTAGTACACAAAAAGCCATACATGAATTAGGTAATCGCAACTGGTTAAATATTGATAACCAGGCGCCGCTGATCAAAGGCATCAACAACGATCCTGACGCCCTACGTATTATGCAACGCGAACTCAAGCGCAACCGTGTAGAAAACCATTATTTTTTTTGTGGCCGAGACATCGTTGGTCATAAAGCGTTCAATATTCCTATCGAAGATGCCTGGCACATTCTCAATGAATCACAAAAAGGCCTATCAGGTGTCGAAGCCCACGCACGTTTGTCGATTACTCACTATAAAGGAAAAACTGAAGTCGTCGCTGTCACCAATGACCCCATGCCAGGCGTAGCAGGTAGCGAAAATGGTGTAGTCATTATGAAACTGTTACGCGGCGCTGCTGACGCACCTCTGCGTGGCAAAGTAGCCATTATGGGACGTAACCCCGAAGCAATTTGGTTTAACGGATACGATGACCGTGTGCTTTACGATGAAGCAGGCTTATTTGCACCTGCTGTAGATGAATCGCCCCTCAAACTCGCACAGATTAGCTAATCAAAATAACGAGGGGGATAAGATGACATTTGTTGTAGGCGAAAACTGTATCAATTGTAAGTATGGTGACTGTGTTGAAGTTTGCCCTGTGGATTGCTTTTATGAAGGTGAAAATTTCTTAGTCATTAATCCAGACGAGTGCATCGATTGTGATTTATGTCGGCCAGTTTGCCCCGCCAATGCCATTTTTTCGGAAGATAATTTACCTGAAGAACAAGAAGCGTTTTTAGATATTAATGAAGAGCTATCCGAAGTGTGGCCTAACATTACCAGCGCACCCGCAAGCCTATGTGATGCGAAAATTTGGGACGGCGTAGCCAATAAACTAGAGCTCTTGATTCGCTAAACCGATAGGTTGGATTACTTATGATCAACAAAAACGTTGCAAGTGTTGCGCTAGCAGTGGCCGACATTAAAGATGGTGCTACGGTAATGGTAGGAGGGTTTGGTGAAGCAGGAAGCCCTATTGAATTGCTCCATGCTCTCATAGACCAAGGGGCTAAGGATCTTACCGTTATCAATAACAATACCGGCAGCGGTCATGTAGGTTTGGCAGCCCTAATTGAAAACGGCCAAGTAGGTAAAATGATTTGTTCTTTCCCGAGAACCGCTAACTCCACAGTGTTCCCCGACCTTTACCGCGCAGGAAAAATTGAATTGGAACTTGTGCCTCAAGGCACTTTAGCAGAACGCATACGGGCAGGCGGTGCAGGAGTGCCCGCATTTTATACTGCGACTTCAGTAGGCACGCCTCTTGCTGATGGCAAAGAAATTCGCCATTTTAATGGCAGAGACCATGTACTCGAATTTAGCCTGACCGCAGACTTCGCACTTATCAAATGCCTTCACGCAGACCGCTATGGCAACTTAACCTACAATAAAACGGCTCGTAATTTTGCACCCATTATGGCTATGGCAGCTCATACCACAGTGGTACAGTCCCAAGAACAAGTTGAACTAGGCTTCATAAACCCCGAACATGTAATTACCCCAGGGGTATTTGTAAACCGCGTAGTCACAGTGGTCGAACCCGCCTACGAATCACAGTTGGTCAACGCTAAGAGGTGTTATCCATGAGCAGTGCAAGCCCTTCTCCGCTAGATGGAATTTCACAGGTAATACCATGGAGCAGATCTGAAATGGCCCAGCGCGCGGCTCTGGACATTCCTGATGGAAGCTACGTCAATCTTGGCATCGGTATACCTGAACAAGTAGCACAATACATTCCCGAAGGCAGAGAGGTTATTTATCATACGGAAAATGGTCTATTGGGCATGGGACCGCCACCTGAAGAAGAAGCTGTTGACCCAGAACTCATTAACGCTGGCAAAAAGCCTATTACAGCAATTGCTGGCGCTGCCTATTTTCACCATGCTGATAGCTTTGCCATGATTCGCGGCCAGCACATCGACATTTGTGTATTAGGCGCCATGCAAATATCCTCCACCGGCGACCTTGCCAACTGGTCTACGGGGGCTGTAGACGCGATACCCGCAGTAGGTGGAGCCATGGACCTAGTGGCTGGAGTGAAGACCATCTTTGTGATCACACAACATACAACCAAAACTGGGGACCCAAAAATTCTTAATGAATGCACTTACCCTCTCACAGGACAAGCGGTAGTAGACCGAATATACACCGACTTAGCTGTAATAGATGTCACTGATGGGGGGTTAGTAGTCACCGAAATGGCTCCAGGGGTCACCCTTAACTATCTTCAAGCACGCACAGGCGCGTGCTTGAGTCTGAAAACAGAACCCCATTAATCACCCTCCATATTAGGTTTATATCTACCCTAGGTACCCGCATGAATAGCACACTTGAGCAATCTACTAGCACTAGCCTTCAGACATATCAACGCGCATTGCGGGTCATGCCAGGCGGCGTAAGTCGCAACGCAGTGTTACGTAAGCCCTACCCTATATATGCTGCTAGTGGTGAAGGCTGCCTAGTCACCGACATTGAAGGAGTGACGCGAATAGATTTCTCTAACAATATGACATCTTTGATTCATGGTCATTCTCACCCTGAGGTCATACAGGCGGTGACAGAGCAACTACACAAGGGTTCTGCTTTTAACCTAGCGACAGAAATAGAAGTTGAATACGCTGAACATCTTTGCGCTCGCTCTCCATCAATAGAGAAATTACGTTTTGTAAACTCTGGTACGGAAGCCGTCATGGGTTGCATCAAAGCAGCCAGAGCATATACAGGCCGAGCCAAAATTGCCAAGGTTGAGGGAGCTTATCACGGCGTCTATGATTATGCCGAAGTGAGCCAAACCTCAAACCCCAATAACTGGGGTGACGCATCTAAACCTTCGAGTGTACCAGTAACTCACGGCACGCCAACTTCCGCATTGAATGATGTGGTAGTCATTCCCTTTAATGACCCCCAGCGCGCTATAGAAATATTAGATCAGCATGCAGAAGAACTTGCTTGTGTTTTAGTTGACCTGATGCCCCATCGAGTGGGATTAATGTCAGCTAGCGAAGAATTTATGCTTGCCTTACGTCAATGGACACATAAAAATGGCGCATTACTTGTTTGTGATGAAGTGATTACTTATCGATCTACCTATAAAGGCGCTCAAGACTGGTATGCGATCAAACCAGACCTTACCGCTTTAGGTAAAATGATTGGTGGTGGTTTTCCCGTTGGAGCTATTGCAGGACGCAGCGATGTTATGAACGTCATGGATCCGTTAGCAGACAAACTTCTTTTTCCTCATTCTGGCACATATTCTGCTAATCCAATCACTATGGTTGCTGGCTTAACGAGCATGAAAATATTCGATCAAACAGCTGTCACACAACTCAATAAACTGGCCGGTCGAGCCGTAAATCAGATCAAGGAAGCAATAAAAATCTCTGGCATCGAAGCCTGTGTGACGGGTGCTGGGTCAATGTTTCGTGTGCACCTGCAAGCACAAGCTCCCACTGATTACCGCTCCAGTTTTATGAACGAAGATCAAGCTAACAATACTAAAATACTGTTAAATCACCTGTTCGAACATGATATTTTAATGATCGATACCTGTTCAGCTGCCTTATCGACAGCTATGAACAACTCACACATTGATCATTTATCCGACACCATGCTCAGTGGCTTTCGAAAGCTCAAAGCCTAAATACAGAACACAAGGATTAAACTATGCTTGAAGAAGCCCTAATATGTGATGCGATCCGCACCCCTATAGGCGGCTATGGGGCCGGCCTAGCATCAATACGAGCAGATGACCTAGCGGCCATACCAATTAAAGCGTTAATGCAACGTAACACCAGCGTTAATTGGGCTCTAGCGGAAGAGGTCATACTAGGATGCGCTAACCAAGCAGGGGAAGACAACAGGAATGTAGCACGTATGGCTGCACTTCTATCAGGGCTGCCAGTGAGCGTTGCTGGAGTGACAATTAATCGATTATGTGGGTCTGGCCTGAATGCTGTCGGCGATGTAGCTAGGGCCATTCGTTGTGGTGAGGCTGATCTGATGATTGCAGGAGGTGTGGAAAGCATGTCCCGTGCACCTTTCGTTATATCCAAAGCCCAAACAGGTTATGACCGCAATCCTAAAATGTATGACACAACAATGGGTTGGCGCTTTGTAAACCCACTGCTAGACCAACTCTACGGCACCGAAGTTATGCCTAAAACGGCGCAAAACATAGCCGACAAGTACTTAATTAGTCGAGATGATCAGGATCAGTTTGCCTACTGGAGCCAATCTAAGGCTGCACGTGCACAGGAAGATGGAAGACTAAGCGCGGAAATAGTGGAGGTTTCAATCCCACAAAAAAAAGGTGAAGCGTTGATATTTTCTGAGGATCAACACTTACGACTAAGCCCAATTACAAAGCTAGCTCAACTAAAGCCACTGTTTGAAAACGGCTCAATCACCGCCGGAAATTCGTCTGGCATTAACGATGGAGCCTCCGCCCTACTCTTGGCGTCTGCTGCTGGTGTGCACAAACACCACCTCCTACCCAAGGCTCGAATTCTTGGAATGGCTGTGGCGGGAGTTGAACCAAACATTATGGGCATTGGTCCCGTGCCAGCCACCAAAAAACTACTAAAACGCTTGGGTTTAAGTATCGACCAACTCGATGTTATAGAGATTAATGAAGCCTTCGCTGCTCAGGTATTAGCCTGCACACGCCAACTTGGCTTGGCCGATGATGACGCCAGGGTCAACCCCCTAGGCGGAGCCATTGCTTTAGGCCACCCCTTAGGTATGAGTGGCGCACGTCTCGTCACCACTGCCGTTAACCAATTAGTGCATTCCGGTGGACGTTACGCTCTATGCACCATGTGTGTAGGTGTTGGCCAAGGGATTGCCTTAGTGCTAGAAAAAGTGTGAACTGAACACTCTGAATAGGGGAAACCCTTCTAATTAAGGAACTAAGTGGTAGCGCGCTCGGTAATATGGGGCAATTTGAAGGTATTAGACACAAAAAACCCGAAATTTCAGGACTTGGTAGCCGATGTAAGTCATCGCCCAACGAATAAATGATGGAACCTAACGGGTCGAACCGTTGACTTCAACACTTCCAGTAATAAAATTATTTTAGCTTTCATCATTGGGAAAATGGCTCCGAGTTGGTTAGCATGCATTTGAAGTCGAGGTAAACCCGCAGAATACTTTGAGGCATCACCATTACGTAGTGCGTAGCGATGGTGATCACCTAGTGACTTTGGGTATTCGTGGGGGTACCATAAGATTACTGTGCCCAGACAAGCCTTTAATAGGCGCTTAAACCTCTCATCGGCAGCGTTTAATCGGGTGTCTGTTGGCGCTCAGCGAGGGTCACATTGCTCCATGGGAGTTCTCAATATGACGATGCATGTACTGCATGAAAATGATGAATGGATAGCCCCCTTTAGGCAACCATTTTCTAACATAGGTTTAACCTTTGTGGAATCACACATGCATCACGTTGAGCTTAACTTACGCCAGCCTCCGCCTCAACGGGTCTTCTATAACCGCATGAGCGCATCATCCCATACTCACGGCCATCGTAGTGTAATCGAGTACACCTTAGCGGTGCTTCGCTGGCTGAAAAGTTATCAACGTAAGGTGATTAACGGTGAGCTGATCCATGTTTGATAGACTGATAAAAGAAAAACTTAATCAACAACTTGTTGTGGCTGGCGTGTGCTTTGATGGCCCTAACATATGGGACCCTCAGGTGCGTAATTCGCGTTTATATAGTCGCATCATGGCACAAGGAACGTTGGGGCTAGGAGAAGCTTATATGGAAGGCTGGTGGGAGTGTGAGGCTCTGGATCAGTTTTTCTACCGGCTACTGCGCCATAGAATTAGCCAACAGATGAAGTTTCCCTTATCGAACTGGCGCAGGTGGGGAGCAAAACTCATCAATCTACAAACATCGCGGCGGGCGTTTATTGTGGGCAAGCGCCATTATGATGTGGGAAATGACCTTTACATGCTTATGCTGGACCCATTGCTGATCTATAGCTGTGGGTACTGGCAGACCGCCGACAATCTTGCCGACGCTCAGGTTGCCAAGCTGCGACTAGTGTTTGATAAACTAAAACTAAGTCCAGGCATGCGCGTTCTGGACATTGGGTGTGGTTGGGGAGGTGCAGCTCGATTTGCAGCTCAGCACTACGGGGTTGAGGTTGTCGGTGTATCCATATCGCAACAACAAGTGGATTTTGCCAATGCTCATAAAGAGGGTCTGCCCGTTAAGTACATTTATGAAGATTATCGAGATCTTCAAGGCTGTTTTGATCGGGTTTATTCGCTAGGTATGTTTGAACATGTGGGGCAAAAAAACTACCCAACGTTTTTGGATAAAGTAGCTAGCCTGCTTTCTGACGATGGGCTGTTTTTGTTACACACCATTGGTGGAAATTCAACTGTTTCTGGCAACGACCCTTGGATTGATCGTTATATCTTTCCTAACGGCGCACTGCCTTCTATCCAGCAAATTGGTAGAGACTGTGAGGGGCGTTTCGTGGTCGAAGATATACATAACTTTGGCCTTGATTACGACGCCACATTGCTCGCTTGGCATGAAAACTTTAGTCAGGCTTGGCCCCAGTTAAAAGATCGATATGACACGCCGTTTAAGCGTATGTGGGAGTATTATTTGCTATCCTCTGCCGGTGCGTTTAGGGCCCGTGATTTACAGGTATGGCAATGGGTGTTGTCTCCCAAAGGCCTAGAGTCAGGTTATCGTTCACCACGTTAGATGAACTCATCATCGTCTAAGGCCCCTGCTAGGCGCATCGAGTTGTCCTTGTATTGATGAAAGTTCTTAACAATCGGTGTAGTTACTTTCCAAGCAGCGTCTAGACATGTCCTGAGCTTTAGCTATGTCAGCAGGAGTCATTTTCTCAGTAAGCTTAGCCAACGTAGGGCCAAATATCGAAGCAAGATAGCTGCTTGAGCTGGACACCCTGTTAACACCACTTAAGTTGAACCACATATAGGCTCGTTTATAGTCTATAAGAACACCCTCGCCGTTAGTGTACATTTCTCCTAGGGCAAATTGCGAAATAGCCTGCCCCTGCTCAGCTGCTTTGGTGTACCAAAACACTGCTGTCTCATCATTTTCGGGGACACCCGTGCCTTTGCGGTACATGACTCCCAAATACGCTTGAGCTAGAGCAGCCCCCTGTTCAGCCAAAGTGGTCCACTCTGCTACAGCCGTCTTAAACTCACCAGAGTGTGCAGCCTCAAGCCCCTTAGCAAAATCAGCATCGGCAAGTGCAACTGCAGCTGCTGCATCAGCACCTTCGCCTGCACCTGCCATTCCGCTACTCAGCAGCATTGAAGAGCTTAGGGCTAAGGCCGCTATTAACTTGGTTACTCGCATACAAAAATCCTTTTATTAACGATAATCCTTATTAGTCAGTATACACTTTTGGTCCCAGGGATTGTTCCGGTAACTATAGCGGGGTAACTATAGCGGGGTAAGTAAAGGAGTTAAACAAACGGAAGAGTCTAATGAAGCAATTGCCATAACGGACAAAACCCTAATGTTGTGGACTAAAATTACAGACACAAAAAACCCCGCGAATGCAGGGCTTGGTGGACGATGAAAGTCATCGCCGAACGACTAAATAGTGAATCCTAACGAGGTCGAACCGTTGACCTCACCAATGCCAGTATTACGCGCTTATAACTTAACCAATCGATTTATATTAATAAAATAATAAATCGTAGGATTTAAAAGCTCGCTTTAGTCAATCGAATCAGGTTGCATAGAAGGTAATGACTTAGCAAACGCGTCTAGCTTTAAACAGTTCTCATTAATTCTAGCAATATTTGGATAGTCGCCCATAGGGCAATTAAATCGATGAGCATTATAAATTTGCGGTATTAAACAAATATCTGCCATTGTAATCTTGTTGCCAAAAGAAAAGTCACTTTTGCTATTATTGCTTAAACGTTTTTCCAAGCTAGTAAAGCCAAGCTTTACCCAGTGGGCATACCAGTTTTGCTTTTCATCATCGCTAACTTTTAATTCATTACTTAAATATTGCAGTACACGCAAATTATTTAGAGGGTGAATGTCACAGGCAATTGTTTGAGCAAAGGCACGTACATGTGCACGGTCAATAGGATCATTTGGTAATATAGGGTTGTTAGGATACGTTTCTTCCAAATACTCCATAATTGCTAACGATTGATGCAAAACAGCCGTTTCTATTTCAAGAATAGGAACCAATCCGTTGGGTGATTTATCTAAATATTCTGCTTTCTTATGTTGCCCCCCCTCACTCAATAGATTGACTGGAATGAGGGTGTGCTCTAGCTCCTTATAATTGAGGGCTATTCGTACACGGTAGGCAGCAGTGCTTCGGAAATAAGTACTTAAATTTAGATTTGTCATAGGCTTCTATTCGTTTGAATGTATCCAATCTGCGTGGCTTGGAGCTTGTTTGGTTTTTGACCACTCTTCAAGCATTTGCCATTTCACTTTATCAAGCCGCTCAATTTTAGCTTTTTCTTGTTTGTCGGGTGCTGCAAGCTCTAAACGATGACCGTTTGGATCAAAAAAGTAAATGGAGTGAAAAACTGAATGGTTGGTTACCCCAAGCACTTTAACACCATTACCTTCTAGATGGTTTTTATACGCTAACAAGGTCTCCATATCCTTAACTTTAAAGGCTATATGTTGTACCCAGTCGGGTGTATTTTGGTCTTTACCCATTTTGGGCTTGGTTGGTAGTTCAAAAAATGCCAGTACATTATCTTGCCCCGCATCTAAAAAAACATGCATGTAGGGATCTGGTTCTTTAGTGGAAGGCACTTCATTCTCAGCGATAGCCAATACAAAATCCATTTTTAGATTTTTGACGTACCACTCTACGGTCGTTTTTGCATCGTGGCATCTATATGCAACGTGATGGATGTGTTCAATTTTCATACAACTTAACCCCTACTTATAGACGGCAGTATCGTTCCAGAGCACTCTCCAAAACCAATGCGCGGTAGCCCTTTACTGTGGCACCAACCCCGCAATATAACGGTGTCGCCATCTTCTAAAAAGGTTCTAGTTTCTCCGTTTGATAAGGTGATTGGGTTCTTACCTCCTTCGGTGGCTTCAAGTAATGCTCCAACACTGTCTTTGGTAGTACCAGACTGCGTGCCGCTACCAAAAAAGTCACCTGCTTTTAAATTACAACCATTAACTGAATGATGTGTCACCATTTGAGCAATAGACCAATACGCCTGATTGAAATTACTTAAGCCTACTCGCTCTGCAACGTCCATTGTTGGTGTTTTTAATAACACCTCTAACTTCATATCCACAGCACCAGAAGCTCTGTGTTGCGTTGAATCTAGATAAGGTAATGGTTGTGGATGATCGCTAGGCCTAGTCCACGCTTGTCTGTATGGTGCCAATGCCTCCATTGTTACAACCCAAGGAGAGACAGTAGAGGCAAAACTCTTTGATAAGAATGGCCCTAGAGGTTGGTATTCCCAGCCTTGTATGTCACGAGCAGACCAGTCATTAAACAAACACAGCCCAAACACATGTTGTTCTGACTCTTCAATTAAAATGGGTTTGCCTAACTCATTTCCTTTACCAATGTAGATACCCACTTCCAACTCATAATCCAGCCTTTTACAGGGTGCTAATGTGGGTATTTCTTGATCAGGCGCTTTCAATTGCCCATATGGACGGTGAAATTGCTGCCCAGAAATACCTATAGAAGAACTGCGGCCATGGTAGCCAATAGGAATCCATTGGTAGTTAGGTAGTAAAGGGTTGTCTGGCCGAAATAACTTGCCAACATTGGTAGCATGATTTATCGATGTATAGAAGTCAGTGTAATCGCCGATATTGGCAGGCACTTTATATTCGGCGTCCGATTGAGCAACCAAGCAACTTTCTATAGCACCTTGGTGTTTAGAACCTTCTCTTAAGGCGCGTGATAAAGAAAGCCGTATTGCAGACCATACAACCTCGCCTAATTGCATAAACTCATTTAGAGCATCTTGTGATAAGAGATCTAAAGCAGAGCTGAGGTGATCGTCAAATACGCCTGCATTATGAGCAGCAGGCATATCAACGATTAAATCACCGATTGCAACACCGGCCCTAAATGCTTGATCAGTATTACGTGCCTTAAATATGGCAAACGGTAGGTTCTGGATCGGGAAGTCTGTTGTGAGGCTATTGGCTGAGTCAATCCAGCTTTGTAGACCTATATCATGGGTTTCGTTAAGTTTTGACATTTTTATACCGCTTATTAATTATGTGTTATTGCCGACAACGCCGCGCTTAACCTGGTCTCGTTCAATCGACTCAAAAAGCGCTTTGAAGTTTCCTTCGCCAAACCCATCATCTTTTTTGCGTTGTATGAATTCAAAGAATACAGGGCCTATTAATGGTTTAGAGAAAATCTGAAGTAACAACCTTGGGTCATCATTCTCTGTAGACCCATCAAGCAAGATACCACGTGTTTGTAACTCATCCACTGGTTCGCCATGATTAGGTAATCGTTGATCCAACATAGCGTAATATGCTTCCGGCGGAGCGGTCATAAACGGTGTTCCCATGGCCTTTAACCTGTCCCAACACTCAAGCAAATTATCGCAAGAAAAAGCAATATGCTGAATTCCTTCTCCATTATATTGCATAAGAAACTCTTCAATCTGCCCAGTTTCTTTAGAGGCTTCCTCATTTAACGGTATACGGATCAGCCCATCAGGTGCCGTAAGTGCTTTGGATAAAAGGCCCGTGTATTCACCTTTAATGTCAAAATATCTAATTTGTCTAAAATTGAATAAACTTTCATAGAAGTTGGACCAGTAGTCCATTCTGCCCCGATATACGTTGTGAGTTAGATGATCGATTACGTTAAACCCGCAACCTACAGGGTTACGATCTATTCCAGGAATAAAATCAAAATCGATATCATAGATTGAAGTTCCTTCTTCAAAGCGGTCAATTAAATACAGAGGTGCTCCACCAATACCTTTGATCGCAGGCAAGCGTAACTCCATCGGCCCAACTGGAATTTCAATCGGTTGAGCCCCAAGTTCCAGTGCGCGGTCATAAGCTACTTTTGAGTTTTTGACTCTAAACGCCATTCCACACGCGCTTGGCCCGTGTTCTTGAGCAAAATAAAAGGCATTGCTGACAGGCTCATAATTGATCAAAAGGTTTATGCCGCCTTGGCGATATAAATCTACTTGCTTGGTTTTGTGTGAAGCAACTTTGGTGAAGCCTGTCATTTCAAACACAGGCTCAAGGACTCCACGTTCGATAGAACAAAACTCAATGAATTCAAATCCGCATAAGCCCATCGGGTTCTCAAAAAGGTCAGTCATAGTTGCTCCAGGTATAATTTGCTATTAGCCGCTACTTAAATCACTTTATGATTGTGAAGTAACCGCGTATATTGGTTGTAATCGCAACCAATATAGTTGTAATTACAACTATATGCAACATAAAAGAATCGGAGCCCCTTTCCATGACAACTAAACAGCCACCAGTATTAGTGCTAGAGCGGTTTCTTCCTTATCGCATTTCTATACTTTCTAACCGTATTAGCGGAATTATTGCTAAAACGTATAAAAATAAATTTGCACTTTCTGTGAATGAATGGCGAATTATGGCAATGCTTGGAGAGTACCCGGGAGCTTCAGCAGATGAAGTATCTGCTAAAATTCAAATTGAAAAATCAATTGTGAGCCGAGCGTTAAAAAACTTATTGTTACGGGCATTAATAGAACGAGTGGTTGATACCGAAGATAGGCGCAGGCAAAACCTTAGCCTTAGCACCACTGGCTTAGATATTTATAATCAAATAGTGCCTGTTTCATACAATTATGAGCAGCAGCTATTGACGTGTTTTACTGAAAAAGAGAAAGCTTTGTTTGATACCTTAAGTGAAAAACTATACCGTCATGCTGAAAAAATTGACGTGAAAAGATAAACGATCAAAGAGCAATAGCGCTGTTGGTTCAGCTTCTTGGTTAGCACATAGTAGCAACCGGCCGTAGCTGAGAATTAGTCAATCTAGAGGGGTAATGACGTAGTATATTTTGTCTGCCTTAAAATTAAGTTTGTAGTTGATGCGCGCACAATACCCAGCCGCAACAACTGCTGCATAATAAATTTCTCCAAACTCTCGTTATCCTTTTCAACGACTTTTAATACATAATCATTGGATCCGGTGATAGATGAACATTCAATAACCTGAGCGTGAGTCTCAACAAAGTTATCGAGTGTTTCAATCGTTTCCTGCCGGTGGTCGAGCAGGGCTAAATGCACATAGGCCATGGCCGTCAGTCCTAATACCTTTGGATCAAGCAAGGCCACATAGCCTTTGATCACGCCAGCATCTTCAAGCTTTTTCACTCGGCGCCAGCAAGGAGAGGTTGACAAGTTTACCTTGTCGGCCAGATCCTGATTGCCAATCTTACTATCAGTCTGCAGTACACTAAGAATGCTGCGATCATAATTATCTATTTCTGTCATGGAGCATAAATTCCTGAATTGGCCCTAAATGAGGTAAATTTAACCCTATATTTCAATTATATCAGAATTATAGAAAATTAATTCCCCTTAAAACCGACGATAATAACCACTTCCTAGTAATTTTCTAAGCAGAAGAATATGACCAAACGGACTAGCTACGTTGCTAAGACGCCAGATCAAAAGGGCATCGTGTCTTATACTGATGAGGAGCACGCGGTCTGGCGAGACCTCTACGCACAACAGATTCCCAGTAATGAAAAATATTCCGCTAACGCTTATCTGTCAGGGCTAGATATGCTGTCGATGAGTGATCAATTCATTCCTCAATGTCATGACATTACCGAGCGGTTAATGCCGCTAACAGGCTGGAGCGTGACGCCAGTTCCGGCGTTGGTTAGCTTTAATCAGTTTTTTAAAACGTTGTCAGAAAAAACGTTTCCTGCAGCATCATTTATTCGTAGTCGCGCTGATTTTAACTATGTTAAAGAGCCAGATATTTTCCACGAAATTTTTGGCCATGCCCCGTTGCTAACAAATCCCGGTTTTGCGTATTTCACTGAAGTGATTGGCCGAATTGGCATGCAGGTACAACCCGCAGACTACAGCTGGTTGATTCGCCTGTACTGGTTTACGATTGAATTTGGCCTCATCAAACAAAACGGATCCTACAAAGCACTTGGATCTGGGCTGACCTCTTCCCCTACAGAGCTCATTTACAGTGTCTATAGTTCTGTGCCGGAGCGCCGTGAATTTAATATCATGGATATTTTGCGTACACCCTATCGGATTGATATCCATCAACCGATATATTATGTGATCGACAATATTGATGACCTTTTTAAGGCTGCAGAAAGAGACTTACTGAGTGATATAAAGGCGGCGCAATCTCTGGGTCTATTTAAGCCGACCTTTGCGCCGTTGCAAGAAACCGAATTAACCGTATAAAACAGGATGATTATAATGAACGAGAATCAGGTATGTAACCTTAGTAACCGCGACTGCGAACCATGCCAAGGAGGTTTGCCAGCACTATCCTCGGATGAAGCCAAAGCAATGCATGGTGAGTTGTATAGTGACTGGCAATTATCCTCAAATAGCACAGAAATTTCCCGGCGGTTCAAATTTAAGGGTTTTGCACGGGCTGTGCAAATGGCAAATTTGATTGCGTGGGTTGGCGATCAACAGGGGCATCATCCTGATATTACTTTCGGTTGGGGATATTGTTCGGTTACCTTTACCACCCATGAAATCAATGGGCTGTCGACCAATGACTTTATCTGCGCAGCAAAACTAGATCAGATCGTTGGGGTTAGCTAACGTCGCCTAGAGCAAAGCTAATAGATTCAAGTCTTTTGGCTTTACACAGGAGACGACAAACTGCCAAACCCAGGGTATTGGTGGATGGCAACCCCGCTTACTTGAACTTAATATGGACTTAAGTTACAGACACAAAAAAGCCGGTCAAACTATTAAGTTTTTAACCGGCTGATTTATAACGATTAATGGTGGATCCTAACTTTGTAACGACTTTGGGCTCTGTTGCTAGCTACATTGCTTGATTTAGCACAGCCTGGAACAACACATTACATCCTGCAGCAAGATGCTCCTGCTTGGCATCTTCAAGCTCGTTGTGGCTAATGCCGTCCTTGCAAGGCACAAATACCATTGCTGTAGGTGCAACACGTGATATATAACACGCATCATGGCCAGCACCACTAACGATGTCACAGTGGCTATAACCTAAGTCAACCGCAGCTTGGCGTACCGATGACACACACGATGGGTTAAATGGCACCGGTGGAGAGTACCAAATTTGTTCAAACGCCATGGTTAACCCGTGGCTTGCAACAATGGCATCGCACCCTGCCCTTAACTCATCATTCATCGCCGACAAAGTAGCATCATCAGGGTGGCGTATATCTATGGTAAAAAACACTTCTCCTGGAATTACATTCCGCGAGTTGGGAAAAGATTGAATCAAGCCCACTGTGGAACAAGCCAAAGGTGCATACTTAAGGCCAATTTCGTTCACCAGGGTGATCACTTTTGCTGCACCTACTAATGCATCTTTGCGGGTTTTCATTGGTGTTGGTCCAGCATGGGACTCTTGGCCAGTTAACGTAACTTCATACCAACGCTGGCCTTGAGCATCCGTTACCACACCAATGGTGAGGTCTTCATGCTCCAGTATTGGGCCTTGTTCTATGTGTGCTTCAAAGAAGGCTTTAATTGGACGCTCGCCCATAGGTTCTTTACCATCATAACCAATACGCTTGAGTTCCTCACCCATGGTTAAACCATCTAAATCAGCGCGACTCAGGCCATACTCTAAATCAAATACGCCTGCAAACACGCCCGAAGCAACCATAGCCGGAGCAAAGCGAGAACCTTCTTCGTTGGTCCAAACACTTGCTTCAACAGGGGCTCTGGTCGTAATGTTTTGATCATTAAGGCTGCGGATAACCTCTAGCCCTGCCAGCACACCATACACACCATCGAACTTACCGCCGGTTGGCTGGGTGTCTAAGTGACTACCCATCACCACAGGAGCCATATCTGGGTCACTTCCTTCGCGGCGAGCAAATATGTTACCCATCTGATCAATTTTGATGCTGCAGCCTTCTGCCTCGCACCAGCTGACAAATAAATCTCGGGATTGTTTGTCTAAATCGGTCAACGCTAGACGGCAACAGCCCCCTTTTTCAGTTGCTCCGATTTTGGCCATTTCCATGAGACTGTCCCATAACCTTTGTCCGTTCGTGATCATATTAGACACTGTATCTTTCCTATAGTTATTGTTTTCAACTCTACCACTACCAGCACTTAGCCTACGGAGGTCATCCCTTGATCGGCTAAGTAGCGACTTAAACCATCGATCATATCTTCAACAATAAGGAAGCCATAGGTCATTACCGCTGTACATACTTGAACATTGGTAACTTCTAAAGCTTTCTTTAGACACAGATACGTCGAACTTCAAGCGACTGTGCCGTGAGTTCATTAAAATCGAACTGGGCTAGATCCTGGAGCACAGAGGCGGTATTGAAGTTATTCGAGTACCCTATATAACAGGGTGCTTGTCATGTGTTGTTGAAATCAAGTGACACCACAGATCACGATGGGAGCTTTCGATCACCTTTGGAAAGCGTTCGCTCATCCAGCACTATACCTACCAATGCTCATTACGCCTGCTTAGAAACTGCTGTAAGGCTTAAAAGCAGAATTCGTCCTATATAAAACAAGAAGAAATTCAAAAAATGTACAAAAAACTTTATATTAAGAGTTATTAATTCAATTATTAACTCTTTTAAGTGCCTGTGCCATGCAGTGTATTCCACCACCTGTTTTTGATATTTCCGAAGTATCTACTAAGGCCACTTCAAATCCTCTAGCTTTTAGCTGCTCTGCAAGCGTTTTTGAAGCAGTTGGTGCTATTACTCTATCATTTCCAATAGACATAAAATTACAACCTAACGCCATAGTATCTTGAAAGGGTACGTCTATTATTTCGTGACCTTTGGATTTCAACCAATCAACTATTCCCGGTTCCGTACATGCCAAACATACTGCAGTTAATTTTTCTGCAATTGGAACTACCATTAAATCGATATGCACATAGTATTCGTCAATAAATGCTAACTTAGTTTCCCAACCTTCAGCGTCAAACCATTGTTTTACTTGAAGAGCACCTTCTTCTTGTGTGCGAGCCCCGCCACAGCCAATTAAAACACATCCCTCCTCAATAACGTTAAAATCGCCACCTTCAAAAGTACCTGCGGTAACCATATCGTAAATTGGAATACCCAGTTCTTCATAGGCTCTTATAGCAGCGTAATTTTCTCCTCTGCGCCACCAATTTGCCATTGCAGTTATTATGGGTCCAAAAGGTGTCATAACTGAGCTATCCCTAGAATATACCTGCATTGGAAGCTCAGGCTCGGGGGCTAACATATGTATTTTGACTCCAAAATGTTCATATGCGGATACAAGTTCTGCATGTTGCGCTTGTGCTACCTGAATATTGCAAGGCGCTTCACGAAGGTGTTTTCGTGACAAGCTCGATGTTGGTAAATGTCTTAAGTGTGCGGGTGAACCTAAAAGTACATCTGTTAATCGATCAGTTTCATTTTTAAATCCAAATGTGGATAATGGGGATGTAGTTCCATTAAGAGACCTTCGTTTTAGGCTAAACTTTTCAGGTACGTTTTGTGAATTCAGTGCCATTTGAGGTCTCCATTTAACCTAATATTATTATGATCTATAACTTGCGCCAATAATTTCATTGCGTCAAATCCTATCATTAATAATATTATATTTTTTGAATATTTGATTATTTGTTTTTGTGGTGAGAATAAAAGTAAGACAGCTAACAAGAGACGTTATGACGCCTGATGTGCCCTTAATTTTTGTATTGCTTGATACCTTCTGAATGATTCTGCGGGAAAAGTCTCTTCAAAGTCATAAAATGCTTTGAATGCCGGTGTATCTATTGGCAATTGTAACCACTCAACTTTTGTATCTACAAAGATGTGCGCCTGTGGTGGTGCTAAGTTAGGGTTATCAAGAGTACCTGCTTTGACTACCGCCAAATACTCCGTACCACCAAAATAACTTACTACGGGATCACCACAATTTGAACATCGTTTAATGATGTGTTTTCCCCCTGATCCAGACGGGCCAGTAAAAGGTGTAAGTTCTCCAGATGTTAATTGGAAATTGGCGCCTTCTATTAGCGTATTAGTAATAAACGCAGATCCTGTTAT